>Ga0189276_10032_pt1 | contig 267379 bp, 281 predicted proteins | sample N26A31minimetaG_FD_130321 | JGI IMG/M metagenome (GOLD analysis project Ga0189276, IMG submission 130321) | Marine microbial communities from the Costa Rica Dome - N26 A3-1 mini metaG | ecosystem: Environmental > Aquatic > Marine > Oceanic > Photic zone | place: Costa Rica: the Eastern Pacific... | reverse complement strand
GCATCAACCAGATAATCCGATGAGATGCCGGTCTGTCTCACTCTCATGCAAAGGTAAGATCAACCATTTAATCCGCTTACCCAAAAGAAACAGCTTACTCACCCAGCACTCAACTGCGCATATGGAAACTATCCAGACCCACGTAGAGGACTGCAACGAACAACTCTTGTTAGCCCAAAAAACGCTGGGACTGATTCAGCAGGGAGCAAATGATATTGTTGGCTCTGTATCAAGCCTTATTTCACGGCAAACTGGCTAAAATAGGCATACTTGGTTTATTACCTGCAAATAAGCAATCATCCTCTGGAACCTATGTGTTTTTGAAAAGTCTCATTAGAGAGCTTCGTAAATTGAATCTCTCGCAAATATCCATGCCTTTTAGCCAGACTGTGTCTGGCTTTTTTTTGGAAAAATTTTGTAGCAAGGCATGTCAATAAGCATACCGAACAGGGCTGTCACTTGAGAACGCTATCTACTTAAGTCTGACACAACTATTTGACTAGTTATCAGTAAAAAAGTGAACATAAAAGAAATCGCCGGCTTAATTCAAAAACACTCTATATCCCGATGCCAGTAAGTCTGACACCAATACTCATTTGTAGCTTCTACCCAATCAATTTCTATTCAGCAATGATCTAGAAGGGACATTACAGATCTATGCCTCCTCTATATTTCTCATCGTGCTAGTCTATTGGTTACTTTCAATTCAGTTCAAAAAATGAAATGCCAATAACACCAGAAGAATTAAAAAAACTGCGCAGCAGACTTGGCCTTACACAAGAAGAAGCAGCTAAAGTCGTACATGTTAGCAAGCGAACTTGGGTCAGCTGGGAAATAAAGCAAGGCCTTGAAAATAACAGGAAAATGCCTGAAGGGCTGATTGAGCTTTTTTGCTTAAAGAAAAACATAAAATACAAAACGCTTGACAACAAGATACACTTAGTGTAACAATATACTCACCAAATCAATATTGCCCAACACACTTTGCAGGTTTGTTGGTATTTTTTTGGCTCACAAATTACACTCTGTGTAATTCACTAAAGGGAATCGCTATGAACTCTAAAAATACTTTTAATGTAAATGCACTTCTTTCACTCGCTTGGGCAGCTGGTTTTGTTGATGGTGACGGCTGTATCGGTATCGCGAAGCAGAAGTTCAAAGGCCGTGACGCGGTATGTCATCGACTGAAGTTCACAGTCGTACAAAACAACCGTGAAGTACTTGAGGAGGTGCAAACCATTCTTGGTGAGTCAAGTTTCATTGCCAAACTGAAAAGAGACAGTTCCAGTAACCGTCAATCCTATGCATTGGTTTATGACAGTACTCACGCCCTTCGTGCCATTCAAAAACTCCTACCATTCCTGCGTCGAAAGCAGTATGAAGCAGAAATTGTCGAGCGGATGTGGGAGGAAGGCAAAATGGGGCAACGTCCAGGCCCCAAAGGCTGGCCTTCTGAAGTGTATGAGACTCGTGAAAAATGGGCCCAGAAGATTTCCAGACTGAAATAAGCGCCCACTCCCTCCACCCGGGCGGGTGGAGGGAGATCAACCTCAGCTTCGGAGTAAGTATGTCTAAAAAATCACTTAGAGAACTTGTTGATGACAACCTTGGAAAACCCACCGGCACCAGCCTGTCTGATGAGCTTCACATTCGTGAGTTAGAGGAAGCACCGCCTGCAGTCGGTACCGGCCTCTATATTTACAAACAAGATGACGTCATTAGTGCGCATAAACGTGAATCCAATCAGACACGCAAGGAAATCCTCAAAGAGCTGAGCAAGGAAAACAATTGGAAGCCCTTTGCCTTGATCAGAAAAACGCTGGTTGATGAGTTAGATAATTTGGCTGAACAGTTTGCTACTTTCAGTGAAGTCATAGAACTCTGTAAGCGTAACCTGCAGTTATTCAGCCTGGAGTCACCTGAGGTCATCAGCTTTCCCCCGTTATTGTTATCGGGACCGCCGGGTGTCGGCAAAACCCGTTTCATGTCCGAGCTTGCCAAAGTGTTTGGGACTGATTTTTTCTCTCTCGATTTTTCGACACTCTCGTCAGGGTTTATTGTCACTGGCAACAGCAGTTCATGGAGCGAGAGTAAACCTGGGTTTATCAGTGAAAGTATCAGAAAGAGCCGTTATGCCAATCCCATTTTCATGCTCGACGAAATAGATAAAGTCTCTGCTGACTTACGCTTTGATCCACTCGGTGCTTTTTATAGTCTGTTTGAATCACACACGGCGTGCCAGTTTAAAGATGAATACCTTGATATTCCAATGAACCTCAGTGGCGTGCTGTGGGTAGCGACAGCGAATCAGCCTGAGCGTATTCCTGCACCGATTCGGTCACGGATGATTGAGATAGAAATTCAGCCGCCAAGCAGAGCGCAATCCAGGGAGATTGTAAAAGCTATTTACCGAGAATTGCTGGAAGCCAATGTCTGGGGCAAGCATTTTGATAAAGAGTTGGATGAGAGTGTTATTAATGCTTTTGCAGCCTTACCACCCAGGCTGATGAAGCTGGAGTTGGAAAAGGCGTTGGCTCATGCGGCTTCGAGAACGCCGTCAGATTCCAGACCCATCTATCTTCTGCCTGATGATGTGAACATGCAGGACAAACAGCATAAACCGGCAGGAATCGGCTTTCTGGCCAGTCTGGGATAAGGGGCTCATATGAAAATTGCTTACATCAGTGATTTGCACAATGAGTTTCTTCGTGATGCCGGCTTACCCGTACCTGATATAAAACTTAACGAACCAGTTGATGTGCTGGTTCTGGCTGGCGATATTGATGTGCAGGAGTATGGTGCTCAATATGCTGTCAGGCAGAGCCAGCATCTAGAGCTGCCTGTTATCTATGTGCTCGGTAATCATGAGTTTTACGAGGCAGACAGCCTACCTGTTAAGGATAAAGTAGAGAGCCTGACCAGGAACACAGATGTTCACTTTCTGGATAGTGACACGGTCATTATTAATGATGTGATGTTTATTGGCGCGACACTTTGGACGGATTTCATTGTGATTCTTACTAAAAGCGTGTCCTTTTCAGGACTAAAAGTATGTCTCCTGGCACTAAATGTGTGTCCAATGCTGCGGACTTAGCACTAAAAGTATGTCCAATGCTCAGACGCGTGACTAAAAGTATGTCTTATGCTCGCGTTAATTCGTTAACTTGGGAATTTACTTTGATATGGTAAGTGCAGCATCGTTGCAGCTTCCCTCATATCTTCCTCTGGTCTTAAATCATAGTGACCTCCTCCCCCACGAAAACGATAACCAGTGGTAATTTTTGACGATTACAATAGTAATCTTTCGTCATTGGATCATGTGCGTGAGATCAGGCGCGGTTATCCAATTACTCTCGTTGCAGAAATAAGAGCCCGACTCGGGCTAACTGAAAGTGAGCTGGCTAACTTGCTTGGAATTTCAATTCGGACATATCACTTAAGAAAATCTACAGGCCATATGAGTAAAAGAGAATCAGAACGACTTTACCGCTTTTGTTACTTGCTTAACTTGGCAAAACACGCTCTTGAAAGCAAAGAGCATGCTCAGATTTGGCTGCGAACACTTAAAAAAGCATTAAATGGAGAAACGCCATATCAGTTTTGTGACACATCACCAGGTTATCAGGAAGTAATAAATTTACTGGGAAGAGTTGAATATGGTGTGTTTTCCTAACTCCACTTAATTATTAAAAATGACGATCGGTAGAGGTGTAAATGAACAACAAACTATACCCCCAAATTTAACATCAAACCTCAGTTAAGGAAGCTTACTAGATATTGATGAGTAAATGAAAAATGAATAGAAACAATGTCAGACAGACCTCTAGACGTTCACCTCAAGATACAACTAGATATGTTCAACGGTTTCGTGCACGGGTCGTTAACGCCTTGAGTGAGGCCAATTCAAGTTACGCTACTTGGGTTACACCAGCAGATGTGCGAGAAAAAATAAAACAGAGGGCCCAAAAGAGATAAGGGTTAGATTTATGTACAAGGTAGCTCTCTAGTAAAGCTGACAACATTACCTCTTATTCGTCAGTTCGAGCAGATCCCGGGTGGACTCTCCTGCTACCAGAGAAAACTCACGTTCATTATTTGGACTCTGTCGTAAGGGAACGCCGAGAAGCAGGTTCTTAGGGATAATGGTAAGACCTGATTTTTTACTTTGAAGAAATAGTCGTACTTTTAGTTCCTATTGAGTTATCAACATCGTAAAATCAAAAAGTTAAGAATGATAGAAAGGCTTACTTTTAGTAGGAAGTACAGCAGTATGCTAAAAATACACCACTATAGTTAACGCTCAGTGATAAAAAGCCGCTCTGTTACGAAAAAGTCGTGAACCGAACCTGATCTGACAAATTTCTGTCTGTCAGCTGAGTACTGAATAACGACAACTAATAGGAATGTATCTTTGGATCGCTAATTTCAGCAAGAACGCCACACGTCTCAATTTCCCGCTCATTGCTGCAACTCGCTCTTAGTGAAACAAGTTGTTTCTCAAGCGCTTGCATAGCGGTTATCTGAGACCGCACATGAGATATGTGATCATCGAGCAAGCTATTAATCGCGGCACAAGGTTGATGCGGATGTTGCTGGTAGCTCAGAAGTTTGTGAATTTCTACCAGTGACAGATCCAGTTTTCGACAGCGCCGTATAAAGGTGAGCTGCTCTCCATGCATCTTCGTATAGCTGCGGTAACCGTTCTCTTGTCGATCAGGCGGTGACAACAATCCCTGCTGTTCATAGAAGCGGATTGTCTGTGTTTCGACCCCTGCCAACTGCGCCAATTGTCCAATACGCATCAGCCACCCCCCAACATTTATTTTGCTCTATTGACCTTATAGCGACTATATGGTTTTTAATATTTTTCATCAAGCTTCATTTACTGAAGTCATATTGGAACGAAGGCCAAAATAGATTTCAGGTGCTACAGAGTCCAACATTACTGGAGTAAACACTCATGAATAAGCGCAATCGTATGTTACTTGGCGGTACGGTAACCGTAATGGTTACTTCACTAACTGCATTACCTGTCATGTCAGCTGATAAGAACCCCTTTGAAGCACGTGAGATTCAACGCCCTGCCGATAATGGTCAAAAAATCGCCCAAGCTATGTGTGGTACCTGTGGTGGAAATTGGGAAGGACGCTGCGGTGGCATGAAGGGAGGGATGATGCCTAATGCCTCTGATACGGTGGAATTACCTGAACTGAACTCGGCCGGGGCAATGCTGATTAAGCAGTACTGCATGCAGTGCCACGCATCACCAAACCCTAAACAGCATACTGCTTCCGCTTGGCCGACCATCGTGGCTCGCATGAATACGCGCATGCAATGGATGAGCAGCAATAATAAAGCAATGAATATCAAGGCGCCTACAGAAAACGAACTGCGCACAATCACAGCCTACCTGCAAAAGCATGCTGCACAGCCATCGAATGCAAATACGCAAGGACCACAAGAGCCCCTTGTCCCAGGAAAATCAGCTATCGAAATTCTTCAGGATCGTTATGCACGAGGAGAAATCGACCGCAAGGAATACTTACGCATGCTCGAAGATTTGAATAAACGTTAGATGAGGGCCGGTATTTTCGTGAGCAATATTGGCTATTCTGCTGAGTGTGAAATAAGGCCTTCAGAGTTCATCCTACGATTCATACTGAATTGCTACTCATTGGGTATAGCCTCTAAAGCCATTTAAAATCGTAATCAAAGAAGTGTAAATGAGCAAAAGTAATCCCAAGAGTTTAAAACTATTATCTATACATCGGTAAATAATGCGCCATATGACTGAATATAGTTTTGTCAGTGAATACAGAGTTCCGAAAATGGACTGCCCTTCTGAAGAGGGGATGATCCGCATGGCATTAGACGGGATTGAACCCAGCGTTGTACTTGAATTTGACACGCCTAATCGCAAAGTCCGCATCTTCCACGGAGACAATGCAACAACGATTGAGTCGCGGATGCAATCATTGAGGTTGGGCGCCACACTTGAAAAAACTGTGCCCGTGGCAGATAAGGCTCTTGCTAGTGCATTGGATGCAGACGCTAAAGCATCACTGCAAGAAGCTGGAATTCTGAAATGGTTACTGGCGATCAATGCCACCTTATTTGTGACTGAATTATTTGTAGGTTGGTGGGCAGAATCGACCGGGTTGATTGCCGATTCTCTTGATATGTTTGCAGACGCCGCAGTTTATGGCGTCTCCCTCTATGCCGTTGGGTATAGCGCTAATAAGAAACTACGTGCTGCGCACTTTTCCGGTTGGTTGCAGTTGATACTTGCCGTTGGTGTCCTGGCTGAAGTCTTGCGAAGATTCCTCTATGGCAGTGAACCATTATCCAGCATCATGATCATGATGGGATTAATCGCTCTCGCTGCTAATGTGATCTGCTTAATGTTGATTGCAAAGAAACGCCATGCTGGCGCTCATATGAAAGCCAGTTGGATTTTCTCCGCCAATGACGTCATAGCCAATTCTGGCGTTATCCTGGCAGGTTTGTTGGTTTCATGGACAGGCTCACACTACCCCGACTTAATCATCGGTTTGGTGATAGGACTTATTGTGATGAATGGGGCCCGACGCATATTACAACTGCGTCACTAGTCCCTCAACGTTAATTAGTGAGCGGATTCATCACGGCAGTATTCTTGTTTCAATTCAATCTCGATGGTGGTATGAGCCAGACTGAATGGTTTTAAAGTCTCGGCCACGGAATCTTTGATGCTATTGTATCGTCCGTTTTCGAGGCCGCCCTCAATCACGAGATGAGCCGTCAGGACATGCTGTTCAGCATCGAGTGACCAAAGGTGTTGATGATGAATGTCACTGATACCATCGATGTTTAAGAGTTTGTGTCGGATCTCATCATGCAGGGTCTTATCGGGCACTGCCTGCAGAAAAATCTTGCCGGTCGCCCAGAGGTTGCGAATCACATTGAATAAGATAAACAAGGTAAATCCGACTGATAGCAATGGATCAAGTATGGGCCAGTCCACGAATTGCAGAATCACCGACACAACCAGCACAGCAACCCATCCCAGCACGTCTTCCAGCAAATGCCAGTTCAGCACTTTTTCGTTCATCGTGCTGCCTTTGCTAATACGATAAGCCGCAAACCCATTAATGGTCACACCCAATATGGCTAAGGCGAGCATACCTTCAGTGACTGGCATCACTGGATCAGAAAGACGGGGGATGGCCTGAGTGAGCACCCAAATGGAACCGGCAATAAGCACAATACTGTTTAAAAAGGCACCAAATAAGGTTAAGCGGCGGTAACCGTAGGTGAACTCATTATTAGCTGTTTTCTGCCCCCAGCGTGATAACAGCCAGGCACTACCAATAGAGAGACTATCACCCAGATCATGTACCGCATCGGCCATAATCGCGGTACTGTTGGTCAGCAGGCCACCGATAAACTCAATGATGGTGAAGCCAAAATTCAGCAAAAACACCAGGCCAATACGTCGTGAACTCGTCTCGTCCTGACTGTTGTGATCATGCATAAAACACTCCAATGTACTCAACAACACAGCAATTTCTTGTGATGAGATACACCGTTGCTGGTCATATCATGACCAGCAACGGACTCAGCATCGCCGGCTAGCTTTTTTTATCTCTACTATGAATCAACTTATAAAGTGCCGGTAACACAACCAGCGTCAATAACGTTGAGGAAATAATGCCGCCAATCACGACTGTCGCCAGCGGTCTTTGCACTTCAGCGCCGGTACCGGTATTGAGCGCCATAGGAACAAACCCCAGACTTGCCACTAAAGCCGTCATCAATACTGGCCGCAACCGCGTCATCGCGCCCTCGACAATCGCTTTATGCAAGTCTCCGTGGCTATGCCAATAGTCGCGGATAAATGCCAGCATGACGAGGCCGTTAAGCACAGCAATCCCTGACAAGGCGATAAATCCGACACCGGCTGAAATAGACAGCGGCATATCTCTGAGCAGAAGCGCCATTACGCCCCCGGTTAGCGCCAGTGGCACACCGGTAAAAATAATGGCTGCATCACGAAACGAGCCCAACACGGTCACCAGTAAGCCCATGATAATCAGTAGCGTCACTGGGACTACGATGGACAGTCTTTGACTGGCTGACTGCAGTTGTTCATAAGTGCCGCCGTATTCAACCCAGTAACCAGCTGGAAGCTCAACTTGTTCTGCAATCCGTTGCTGTGCTTCCTCGACGAATGACCCGAGATCGCGTCCTCTGACATTACTGGTCACAACGACCCGTCGTTTGGCGTTTTCCCTGGAAATCTGACTGGGAGCCTGGGTCAGTTCGACTTTAGCTACTTCAGAGAGAGGGACATAATCGCCACCCGGCAGGCTGACTGGAAGCACTGACAGCGCTTCAATATCTTCTCTGATTTTTTCCGGTAGACGTACCATAAGCTTGAAACGCCGATCACCATCATAAATGAGACCAGCCATACCACCGCCCACCGCTGTGGAAACCATGTCTTGGAGAGCATCAACATCGAGACCATATCGTGACATTGCCATGCGCTTGGGCTCGACCGTCAGCATGGGCATATCATCCACTTGTTCAAGACGTGCATCTGCACTACCCGGTATCTCCTGAATCACAGCCAGCACTGATTCTGCATTTTGCTTAATCAAGTCTAAATCGTCACCATAGACCTTAATGCCCACATCGGCGCGAACCCCTGAAATCAGCTCGTTGAAGCGCATTTCGATCGGTTGGGTAAACTCATAATTATTGCCCGGCAGTTGTTTTACCGCGGTTTCAATTTGAGCGATAAGTTCGCGCTTGGAAAGGTCGGGCTGCGGCCATTCACTTCTTGGTTTAAGGATCAGGAAAGTATCAGCTACGTTGGGAGGCATTGGATCTGTAGCAACTTCCGGTGTGCCCAATTTAGCAAAGACTTTATCGACCTGCGGGAATTCCTTTAACCGTTTTTCGAGCAGTTCCTGCATCTTGATAGATTGCTCAAGACTGGTACCTATACTACGCAGTGCATGCAGTGCTATATCTCCTTCGTTAAGTTGCGGGATAAACTCAGAGCCCATTTTGCTGGCCACATTGATCGATACCGCAACCAAAATAGCCGCAACGAGGAGAACGACCCAGCGCAATTTCAGGCTGAGCAACAAGACAGGTCGGTAAAGCCATTTTGCCCCACTGATAAGCAGACTCTCTTTTTCTCTGATCCTACCTCGCATAAACATCGCCACAGCAGCAGGGACAATGGTGAGGGTAAAAATCATGGCAGAAACCAGGGCTAAAATGACTGTTCCAGCCATCGGTTCAAACATTTTGCCCTCAACACCGGTGAGGGCAAACAGGGGAATGTATACGACAGTAATGATTGTCACACCGAACAGACTGGGCCGTATTACTTCGTTAGTGGCTTCAAAAACGACCTGTAATCGCTCTTTTAAGGGTAATATTCCCCCAGCCTGACTTTGTGTAATAGAAAGCCTTCGAATCGCATTTTCGACAATAATCACAGCGCCATCGACAATCAAACCAAAGTCGAGCGCCCCAAGGCTCATCAGGTTGGCAGAAATGCCCGCTTGGACCATACCGGTAAATGTTGCCATCATGGCAAGTGGTATGACTGCCGCAGTAATTAACGCAGCACGGATGTTCCCCAGCAGCAAAAACAACACAACGATAACCAGTAGAGCGCCTTCAAGCAGGTTTTTTTGCACCGTCTTGATGGCCTTGTCGACCAGTGTTGTGCGGTTATAGACCGCTTCAGCGATGACGCCTTCGGGCAAGGAAGCTTGTATCGATTTAAGTTCCTTAGCGACTCTTGCAGAAACCTCACGTGAGTTCTCACCGACCAGCATCATCACCGTGCCTACAACGGTCTCCAGACCATCGCGTGTGCCGGCACCACTACGTAGCGGTTTTCCGATGACAACCTCGGCAACATCTTTAACTAATACTGGCCGATCATTGATATTTTTCACCACCACATGGCGAATATCGTTGATAGTCTTTAGCTGTGCCGGTGAGCGAACCAGAATTTGTTCGCCGAAGCGCTCAATATAACCGGCTCCCCGATTATCATTATTGCGCATCAAAGCCTGTTTCAATTCACTCAGACTGACACCAAAATTTAATAACTTGGTGGGATCGGGCTGAACATGATACTGCTTGTCATAGCCGCCATTGGTATTCACCTCAGTGATACCTTTAACACGCTCAAGACGTGGCTTGATTACCCAGTCCTGAATTACGCGTAAATCAGTGGCATCAAAAGATGTCCCATCATCCTGCCTAGCCCCCGGCTCGGCTGTCACCGTATACATCAGAATCTCACCCAGCCCTGTCGCAATAGGGCCCATTTCAGGTTCAAGTCCTTCAGGCAATGAGCCTTTGATGACCGCAAGGCGATTATTGATAAGATTACGTGCGAAATAGAGATCCGTTCCCTCCTCGAATATCACAGTGACTTGGGATAGCCCATAGCGGGAAATGGAGCGGGTGTAATCAAGATTTGGCAGACCGGCAATGGCTCTTTCGACCGGGTAAGTGATGCGCTGCTCTGCCTCCAGTGGCGAATAGCCGGGTGCTTTGGTATTGATTTGTACTTGTACATTGGTAATGTCAGGAACCGCATCAATCGGTAGTTTCTGGTAGCTCCATACACCCAGACCGATGATGAGGAATATCAGGGACAACATCAGGCCCCGTCTCTCAATTGAGAACAATAAGATATTATTTATCATGTAGAACTCCGTATTAGTGGGCGTGTGCTGCGCCTTCTTTTTCCAGATCAGCTTTAATGAGGTAGCTGTTCTCTACGACGATTTCATCGCCTTGCCGGAGTCCGGATAACACTTCGCTGTATCTGCCATCGGAAATACCCAATTTCAGTGGTTTAACCTGATACTTTCCATCCATTTTGAGAAAGGCAACTTGTGAGCCTTCATAGCGTTGAATGGCACTGTTGGGAATTCTGATGTCCACGGTTTCTTGCTGGATGATGACTTGTGCTTCCACTAATAAGCCCGGAAACAGGGTGGCTTCTGCGTTTTTAATGGGAACACGGGCAATTCTGTATGGCTGGGCCTGATTGCTTGGTAACAGTTGCTTGATACTGGACTCAAATTTTCGTTCGCCGTTCAACAGATGAACTTTCTGCCCGGCTTTTATTGCAGCGGCCTGCTCCGGGAACACTTTAAGCTCAGCCCAAAGTGAATTGGTGTCGGTAATGGTAAACAGAACTTGATCAGTGGCGACTTCGCCTGTACTGGCCTCTTTTGCTGTAATCGTGCCTGAGATGGGAGCACGCAAATTGTAGCTCTGCAAACTGTTATTGGATTCCACACTCGCCAATAACTGCCCTTTTTTAACTTCATCACCAAAGTTCACATTTACGCGGGTAATTCGGCCAGGAAACCGGGCTCTGACCTGACTCACCTGGTCAGGTGAAAGTACAATCCTGCCATAGAGCTTGGTCGTCAGTGATACCTCTCCGGCCAGGGCTTCCGCGGTAGCGAGGCCTTGTTGACGGGCCATCTCATCATCGATTTCGACGTGATTTTCCTCTTCACTTTCATGCCCGTGCTCATCCTCATTAGCGGTCGCGGGTGAAGCATGCTCACTGTGAGATTCAGTTGAATTCTGCGTTTGTTCGTCATGCTGATGCTGATCGACACTGTGCGACTTTTCTTCTTTGTGCGTAGCAGTCCCAGACGCTGAATCATGCTTATGGTCAGCCTCTGATTCGTGTTGTTCAGTTTGCTTATCAGCATGTTCATGCTCGTTTTGAGCGATAACAGGTGATGCTGCGGTTATCAGCAACAGTGCCGACAGGATTGATAGACCGCTGTTCAAGGAAAAGTTAATCCATCGTTTTTCAAACATTTTTTTCTGATACATTTTTTCTACTCCGTTTCAGCCAGTGGCTCTGCTGTCAGTTGCTCAATTTCAGCCTCGTATTTGAGTGCTGCTGTGGCAGCTTCGATAACAGCACGTCTGGCGTTGAGCAAATCCTGTCTGACAGTGAGTAAATCCAGATAACTATAGAGTCCACGCTGATAACCCACGCGTGTTTGCTCCAGGCTGGTGTTAAGTTTGGGGATGATTTGTTGTTGCAGCTTCTGAATGCTGGTGATGGCCTGACTACGACCTGAATAGGCGCGATACAATTGCGTATGAAGTTGCAGCAACACGTCCTGACGGCGATAGGTCACTTCATTTCTGGCGGCCAGTGCTGCTTCTATTCTGCCCTGAGCCCGCTCCTCGCTGAACAGCGGCATAGAAATGCCCGCAACCAGAGCTGAATCGTCTATACCTTCATCTCGACGTATCCCGACTGACCAGGTCAGATCAGCAACTTGCTGGGTTCGAGCAAGACGGACTTCGGCATCACGAACCCGCGCCTCGGCAGCAAACATTTCGATCTGTGGATTTTGTTGTGCTTTAGCGAATAAAGCATCGAATGGCATCGCTTCATTAAAGGAATAGAGTGATCCAGATACTTCATCGAAAGCAGGCTGGTAGCTGCCCCACAAGTTAGCCAATGCCATTCGGTGCGCCTCAAGCTGTCGCTGCTCTGCAAGCAGGGTCAACTCTGCTTGTTGAACCGCAGCTTCAGCACGGCCCAGGTCGGCTTTAGGCGCCACAGCAGCACTCACTCGCCGGTTGACTTCTTTTAATGTCGTCTGAGCGAGCTCCAGCCCCACTTCTGCTAGTTTTACTCGCTCCTGGCTGTTGAGCACGTTGATGAACCGTCTTGTCACCTGACCCAGTAAATCCAGTGCTTTGACCTTGCGCTCAACACGAACAACATCGCTTTGTTGTTCAACCAAATCGACACGCGACTGGCGTTTACCACCCAGCTCTAACACGGAGGATAATGTGACCCGTGTTTCAAGGGCCTTGATACCGCTTAGCTCCCCTGTTCCGGCGACATTTTCAACTTCGGCACCGACCACATAGGCCGGTTTAAGGTTGGCAGTTTTTTTCTGCGCTTCCAGTCCCTGCTGGCGTAGTGGAAAAACCTGTAAGGAAGGATGCTGTTGTAGCGTTTGTTGCATCGCATCTTTCAGACCCAATGCCATTTCTTGTTGCTTGGCATCAGCATTGACCATCGGCGCCATCGCAGCCAGGAGCAACGAACAAAACAAAGCAGGAACAACTGGCTTACGTGAACTCTGCACGCAATCATATTGCTTTTTCATGAGTGAAATCCTGTATATCTGTGAACAACGGACTCAGGTCGAGCCCGCATGGAATGTCAGCAGATCAGGATTTAGGGGGGCGGTACATACTGACTGAGTAGTCAGTGACAGAAGCTAGTTGGTAGGGGTAAAAAAAGTTATCCGGACGCGGATAAACAGCAATGTCTGCACTGGTATTGATAGCTGTAAAGTGCGAACAGTGACAGTGCATGCAAAAAGCACAACCATCCGCAGAGGATGAGTTGTGTTCTCCAGTATGTTGAGCCTGATCTTGCAGACCGTCATTGAGGTCATCGTTGTGAAGATGTTGCTCAGGAGCATGTTCTGGCACAACACTGTGAACGTCAGCCGCAACAATGCCTGATTGAATGACAATCATCAGAATAAGCACTTTGACGAAAGAATGGACTGACATTGGTTCAGGTATTTATGATGGGCTCTAAGTTGAAGACAGACTCATTATGGATGAGTTCCAACCATGAATACAAATTTTGGACTTTTACCTGCCTGTTTAAGTTGTGTACAAATACACTGGTTTTCAATTCATTGTTTAAATACACGTCGCGCTCTGAATTTCATTTATACGTCAATAAAAATGGCCTCTGACAACTTCATATGACCCAGATTGCAATTAATTGAGCTCTCACAAAATTGCAAAGTTAGTTTTCTGAAAGCATTCAGCCATGCTCGGTCGTCGTTCAGAGCCGATCCTGAGTCGGGCTGTCGTTGAAGATGGATTGAAGTCCTCTTTGAAATGTTGAAAAGCTTTATGTCGAAAGCAGTGATTACTGCGGTTATTTGACAAATTCATCAGTTACAAAAGCCAAATGTAAAAGCCCCTCAGCATGGCTTTACACAAATAATTAAAGAATCATTGTCGTTGACACTTTACGACGTGTGACATGGAATACAACAGTAATAGAGTAATAGCCAAGCATTATCAACACTCGAACCATTCCATGAGCTGTTATATTAAACCGGCATCCTAACTCTGAATACAGTGTGGGCACTATCTGAAAAAACTGTTATTTGTCCATTATGTGCTTCGATAATTGCTTTGGTGATGGCAAGTCCAAGGCCTGCACCTTCGCTATCACTGCTTCTGGATGGAACCACCCGATAAAATCTATCAAAGACTCTTTTGATATGATGACTTGGAATTTGTTCACCTGAATTAATAAATTCAATTTCTACACAATTCTTTTCAGGTTGGCTAATGGTTACTTGAATTGTGGAACCCGAGGGTGTGTGACGGATAGCGTTTGAAAGTAGATTTGAAAACGCTCGCCGCAAAAGCTCTCTATCTGTATGGATAGAAACATTGTCTCCTTCGAGGGTAAGGTTGATCTGACGTTCAGTAGCCAAAGCATCAAAAAATTCGAATAATTCATTTATCTCATTATTCAAATCTATAACTTTAAATATAGGTTTAATGAGGTTGTTGTCACTCTGGGCTAACCAGAGCATTTCACTTACCATTTTGGCCAAACGCTCATGCTCTTCTAAATTAGAGTAGAGCAGTTCCCGACATTCATCGAGCGACCGTGTTTGGGCTAATCCGACTTGCGTCTGGGTAATAATATTAGTCAGTGGGGTTCTCAGTTCATGTGCAATATCAGCAGAAAAATTTGATAGCCGTTCAAAATCTTCCTCTAAATGCTGTAGCATCTGGTTAAATGATATGGCCAAGTTTCGGAGCTCAATGGGTAAAAGAGTGGGGTTGAGTCTCTCATCCAATTGATGAGTTTGAATATTTCTGATTTGTCTGCTCAACATCTTAAGAGGTCTATGGCCTTGGTATATACCTAACCAGGTTGCACCGATTGTGATAATGCCAATAGCAAACATCATTAACCACATTTTCACGGTGAATTTATCGAGAAATTGCTTATGGAAAGACATATCCATCGCGGCTATCACACGATAACTCTTACCGTCGACAGAAACTTCTGTGACAAGCCCTCGATAAACGCCGCCATCGAGTTGCCAATTTTTTAATTGCGTCTTATCGGTGATTTTGGTGGCATCAAAATCGTTGAGCTGATATAAAAAATCACCGCCTTGGGAGAGAAATAGTTGTTCTCCGGTATCGGCGTCAACCCTAAAATAGACACCATGATGCCCTGATACTGCATTGGACAGTGCCTCTTGAGCCAAGCGCATATTACCATCAATGCTGTCGAGTCTACGCTCGACACTACCAGTGACTACCAGTAACTCTCCAAGATCTTGATCTGAAAAATGTTTTTTGACTGATTCCTGGACCAGAACAACGCTTACGATCAAACTCAGCCCTATTGCTGAGCCAGCAAAAATCATCAACCTTAAGGTCAATGATAGTGTGCTCAGCTTATAACTGTTCATCGGCCTCGATCTCGTCCTCAAACTTGTAGCCCATCCCCCTGATGGTATGAATTAATTTGTGATCATGGCCATCGTCAATTTTTGCTCGCAGTCTTCTCACCGCCACATCAATTACATTGGTGTCGCTGTCGAAATTCATATCCCAGACTTCTGAGGTAATCAAAGATCTTGGCAGCACTTCACCCTGTCTTCGGATAAATAGTTCTAACAATAAAAATTCTTTTTGGGATAAGGTGATACTTTTGCCTGCCCTACTCACTTTTCTTGATGGAATATCAACTAGCAAGTCAGAGATTTTGACTTGTTCAGACACCGTCGACTGGCTCCCTCGGCGTAACAGGTTTCTCACTCTGGCCAAAAGTTCAACAAAAGCAAAGGGTTTAACTAAATAATCATCTGCCCCCAATTCCAACCCTTTTACCCTGTCATTGATACTGTCTCTGGCAGTCAAGAACAACACCGGTGTTTGCATACCCACTTCACGCAGGGATTGAAGAATTTTCCAGCCTTCGACATCTGGCAACATCACATCGAGTATGATCACATCAAACGACTCTGTCATTGCATGATGATGCCCATCCAGGCCGTTTGAAGCTAGAGTTACCAAAAAGCCCGCTTCAGTTAAACCCTGTTTAATGTAATTACCCGTTTTCGGCTCGTCCTCAACAACGAGTATACGCATTCATTATCTCCCGAAAGTCAATGAAGAAAGCTACTCCGTCAGAAATGTAATGACTCAGCATACCCGCTGTACAGTTCTAGGTGATTACATTTTTGTCATCAATGGGTCATGTCAGCGTAATGCGTGATGCACTATCCTCTCCTTAACTACTAGAAAACCAAACCACTATAAGTAGTTCAAAATTAAACAAGGAAACCTGCAATGAAAAGAAAAGTCACACACATACTCTTGGCACTGTTTGCCCTTCAAGTACCTGTTATTGGTTATGCCCATGAAAAAGGAAATCATGCGTCTGCTGATAACCAAAAGCCGAATTGCGAGACCATGCAAAACATGGATCGCAGCAAAATGGATATGAATGATCCTGCTATGCAGGCCATGATGAAGAAATGCATGAAGCATGATATGGAAGGTAACAAGATGGACCATAGTAAAATGGGTATGAATGATCCTGACAAGCAGGCCATGATGCAGAAATGCATGAAGCATGATATGGAAGGTAGCAAGATGGACCATAGCAAAATGGATATGAATGATCCTGACATGCAAGCCATGATGCAGAAATGCATGAACCATGACATGAAAGGGAACCATATGGATAATGAAAGTAAAGCCGATAAAAGCGCTTCTGAAACAGAAAAAAGCTCTGTGTCACACAAACATAAGAAATAAAACTGATTAAACTGGAGACCCCGATTGATGAGGATGGGGTCTCCACATTATAGGTCGACACAAATTTATCGCATCTGCAATCAAGAGAAACTCTGCACTTTTACTGGGTAGATGAGCGCCGGTTAGTGTCAATCCCAGAGATCGCAATTATGTTAAAGTCTTTGACTCGAAGGTGTCAGCCGATCTCTTGATAGAACAAAAACCATTACTACAGCCGGTCACGTAGCCAGACCGAACACTTTAAAGAGTTCTCCGCCTGAAACTCTATGAGTATGGTTGAGCATTACGAATCAGTTGGATGAAGATACAGGGAGTAAATAATGTCAGCTCATAATGATCATAGCACTCATTACCAAAAAAATAGTTTATCCCTAACTGGTACTGTTGCTCTCGGCACCGGTGTCATGATTGGTGCCGGGATTTTTTCCTTAACCGGGCAGATGGCGCAGTTAGCTGGTTCTGCGTTTCCTTTTGCATTTCTTGCAGCTGCTATCGTCGTCAGTTTCAGTGCGTATTCTTATATCAAAATCTCTGATAAATATCCGTCTGCTGGCGGTATCGGTATGTATCTGCATAAGATGTATGGTCACTCGCTTACTACAGCTTTTCATGCTCTGCTGATGTACGTATCGATGGTCATTGCTCAAAGCTTTTTGGCCAGGACTTTCGGCAGTTATACACTGCAGCTATTTGATGTTGAACAAACTGCATTCTGGGTACCCGTTCTGGGCGCCGGCCTAATAGTGAGTATATTTGCGATTAACCTGGCCAGTAACCGTTACATACAAGGCACCGCCTATTTTCTGGGCATAGTCAAGATCGCTGGCATTCTGGTGTTTGGTGTCTTAGGCATTTATTTGATGGTAAATTCAGGTCAGGCACTGGAGTCTGAAATCAGTCTTGTTGCAACAGAAAATGACTGGACGGCTTTTATTGCTGCAACCGCTCTCGGTGTCTTAGCATTCAAAGGGTTTACTACTATCACGAATAGTGGCTCAGAAGTTATCAATCCTCGATTGAATATTAGCCGAGCCATCATTATTTCGATCGCGTTCTGTATCGTCATTTATGCACTTGTTGGCTGGTCTGTGGCTGGCAATTTATCTATTGATGAAATCATCGTCGCTCGCGACTATTCTCTTGCTGCGGCAGCCAGACCGGCGGCCGGCAATGTTGGTGTCTGGTTTACAGTAATAATCGCCATTGTTGCTACAGCAGGGGGACTAATGGCGAGTGTCTTTGCCGTCTCTCGCATGCTGGCAATGCTGACTGAAATGAAGTTGGTCCCGCACAGTCACTTTGGCATGCCAGGAAGCATTCAAAAACATACGCTTGTATATACCGTTGTACTGGGGCTCATCTTGACAGTGTTTTTTGATCTGAGCCGTATTGCCTCGCTTGGCATACTCTTTTATCTCGTTATGGATACCGCAATTCATTGGGGCGTCCTCAAGCACCTGCGGAAAGATATTGGAGCTAACCCACTAGTCCCTACATTAGCTATCTGTCTAAATCTGCTCCTGCTTACTGGGTTTGGAGCAAGTAAATGGCAAAGCGACCCATTAGTCATATGGGTTGCCCTTGCAGTGATGGCAGCAATCTGGCTTGTCGAATATTACTTTTTAAAAATTGTTAATGGTGATGTTCATGAACATTGACTTGGCTGGAAATAGCATGAAATCTTGCAATTTACGACTCATCAAATTCTTAACGTTATCTCTCATTGCTATAGCCATCTTATTGTTGCTATTTATCTATTCCGGCTTATATCCAATGGGTGCAGACACGCCGCATAACAAATTCACTTATTGGGCTTTGGAAACACTGCGAGATCGTTCCGTAGCAAGAGCAGCCAGTAATATTAAAGTACCTGAAAACATATCTTCATCAGAACGTTTACTCAGAGGTGGGCCTGATTATAATGAAATGTGTGTTTCTTGCCACTTAAGCCCTGGTAAGTCGGAAACTGACTTTACAAAAGGGCTCTATCCCTCCCCGCCCAATCTAACGGAAATACCTGAAGGAACGTTGACCGAAGCACAATATGACCAGCGTCGTTTCTGGATAATAAAACATGGTATCAAAGCTTCAGGCATGCCCTCTTGGGCTCCCGGACATGATGACCAACGGATTTGGGATATGGTTGCTTTTCTAAAAAAACTCCCCGAACTTTCCCCTGAGCAATACCAGATCTTAACTTCAAGAGATGCGGAAAATAGTAGTCATGCACATTAATTTCGGCTTGAGAGTATTAATCCCATTCTCTGAATTGTTTGGCTCACTCAGCATGTTGATTACTCTTAACGGATACAAAGGCTTTTTCCTTGAAACGAAGTGATAATTCTTCACAGCAGACAAAAGCAGAGAGACTCAACCAGCACTGTGGGTGCATGACTCTTGATTGGTCGACAGTCAAGCTTAATCTTACTCAGCTGTTAGGTGATGATGCTGACAAGATCCTATCCGGTTCTACCCTGCGCCAATTCTTCTCCAATGTCGCTGTGTTTGTCCCCGATTCTGACCTGAACCAAATGCTGACCATTGTTCAGGCCATTGAGGCTTCAGCAGCGCTGCCCGACTATCAGCGAAAAGTCCTCTCATGGGCGCCAGAAAGTGCGCATTACAACCCAGGACAAGCCGGTGCTTTTATGGGCTTTGATTTCCACCTCGGCAAGGACGGTCCTCATCTTATCGAAATTAATACTAATGCCGGTGGCGCTTTCCTGAATTCAATTTTGGCACAGGCTCAATCAAAATGCTGTGGTGGCTCAGTGCATGCGTCCTGGGCTGAAAATTTCGATGACGCGGTAATGGCCCAATTCATAAGCGAATGGCGTGCCCAGCGTGGCAGCGGGCAACCCGAAAGAATAGCCATCATCGATGATGCACCTACAGAACAACACCTGTATCCAGAATTCATACTGGCGCAAAAGCTTTTAAGTAAAAATGGGATCGATACGGTGATCCTCTCCCCCTTTGATGTCAGATATGAATCAGGGGGCTTGTATTGTGATAATCAACGAATTGACATGGTTTATAACCGCCTGGTTGACTTCGGTCTAGCAGCGCCTGAACATGCTGCTCTTCGTTCAGCCTGGTTAGAGGGCAATGCGGTGATCACTCCGAACCCGTATACGCACGCTATGTTCGCAGATAAACGTAATCTGGCGGTGCTGTCAGATCAGCAGAATCTGATAGATTGGGGTTTAAGTCCTGAACATGCTGAATTACTTCAAAATGGTATTCCATACACCGTGCGGGTGACAGCTAGTGAAGAGCAGTCGCTCTGGCAGCAGCGTCGACAGTGGTTTTTCAAACCAGTGGCAGGTCATGGCAGCAAAGGTGTTTACCGAGGAAGCAAACTTACCAAAAGCACATTTGCCCGAATTCTTGAAAGTGATTATGTTGCTCAAGCGTTTGTAGCGCCTTCAGAGCGCATGGTTGTGGTTGACGGTGAGCGAAAAATGCTAAAAGTCGACGTGCGTTTATATACTTATGGTGGCTCTCTACTCTTGGCAGCGGCCAGACTCTATCAAGGTCAGACCACCAATCTACGAACGCTGGGTGGCGGGTTCGCGCCCATACTCACACAAAATAATTAACCTCAAAACCGATAAACCATCACCTCTGCTCTAAGCCCGTTTTATAGATGATAGGCGAGCCTTAATGACAACTATCAGTGTGCATGTTTCAATCAGGTTTACCCTGGTCTTTTTCTCTTGGCCAATCGGCAAACGCAATGAAATACAGAAAAGCGAGATTAACAAAAGGAATCAGGATCAGGAGCCCTACCCAACCGGGATACCCCGTGCGCTGACAAATCCGCCATGCTGGAATAACAACCACAATGGCAAAAACTAGCATCCACAGCCAATGCCCTGTCCACATTGTGTTGCCAAACATGTTATCTCCCATCATAGTAAAGCCCTTGATATTGAATACTTGTTAATAGCAATGATGACACAGCTGCACCGATGTATTTGCTATGCTTCACGTCTCATTTCCTGACATAAATAATACTTACAACCATAATGAAGATATTAGCAGCCTTTCGGGCTATACATTCCTGTTTTTATCGGTTAGGCCATACTAAATATCATACCTTTGGGGATTCACTGGCTTCTTGCCAGATCAATTAATTATGTTGATAGAACCCATAATTTAACGATTATCGTCATGGCACTGAATATTCATCTCAAGCCCGTCAGCCCTGCTGCAATTACTGTGATGATGCTGTGGGCATTGTGCTACCCACTTATTAAGCTCAGTCTGCTTTTTGCTCCCGTTATGTTGACAGCTTTTTTACGTGCCATCCTCGCTGGTTGTGTGATCGTACTCATTGCTCACCTTACTAACCGCGCTTTTCCAAAGGGTTATCGACTCTGGGTCTATATAACAACAATAGGCCTCACCGCGACAAGTCTGGGTTTATGGGGCATGTTTTATGCTGGCAGTTTGATTGATCCCGGGCTCGCAACTGTCATCACTAATACGCAACCACTGATTGCCGGTATTTTAGGCTGGTATTTCCTGAAGGAACGAATGACCGCTGTCCCTTTTATTGGTACTGTTATCGGATTTATAGGAATAGTCATCATTTCTTTGAACAGCCCGGCCCAGAGTGAGAAGCAAATTCTATTGGGAATAGGCTTCGTGCTAATGGCATCGGTTGGTGTTGCTATTAGCAATGTTTTACTTAAGAAAATTGCAGGTCAAGTTGACGTACTTTTTGCAATGGGTTTCCAATTACTCATTGGAGCCCTACCGCTTGGTGTTTTGGCTTATTACACTACTAGCCCAGACAGCATAAACTGGAAAATGGATTACACCTTAATTCTCCTTGCATTGGCATTATTCGGAACCGCACTGCCATTTATTTTGTGGTTCTGGTTAATGCAACATGCACCACTTTTCAAGCTAAACGTATATAACTTCCTAACCCCTCTATTTGGTATATACCTAGGCCATACTTACTTTTCAGAGTCATTAACCACTATTCAGTGGCTTGGAGCAACATTAATTATTATTGCTATTTTCTTAGTCACAGTGATAAATGGAAAGACAAAACCTGATCATTAACATAGGTTCAGGTTTTATAGTTGAGTGTCTCTTTTTGACCCTGCCCAACCTTAGTCCTCACAGAAGGTTGATGCCAGCATTGATAACAATTATTACGACGTTAGCTAATCAGCTATTTTCCATCTTTTGATAGTCACAATGATATATTCATCGCCCTTATTCATAATAAGTAAGCTCTGAAATAACTCTTGATTTAATCTTCTTTATCGGTGGCTTGTGATTAGGCTATTTTAAACGTCGCCGAAAAACGGCTAATGCCAAAATCAACATTGGAACTGCAATTGCGAGCAGGCTTAAAGTTTCATCCCACAACTCCATCCAACCAGCGCCTTTTAAGAAAATGCCGGTGATAATGTCCATGTAATAACGCAATGGACTCAGGTATGACAAAGCTTGGAGAAATACTGGCATCGACTCCACTGGTGTCAGGGTGCCGGACAGGAACATTACTGGAAATAATCCAAAAAATGACAATAACAGTGCTTGCTGCAGGGTGCGGCTATAGGAGGCAATCAGTACCCCGAGGGCGATGGCACTCAACAGAAAAACTCCAGTAAGGGCCAAAAATAGTGCCAGACTACCACGCAATGGCACATCGAAAGCGCGCACAATTAACAGACTGGGAAACACGGACAGTATTCCCATAATCATGGTTGGGGTAAGCTTGGCGAGAAACAATTGCAAGGTTGAAATTGGCGTCACCAACAGTTGCTCTATGGTGCCCCGCTCCTTTTCTCGTACAATACTCGCTGCCGGATGAATCACGCCTACCATCATTCCAGCCAATGCAATCATTGACAGTACCATGAAGTTCGCTGTGGTCAACTGCGGGTTGTACCATATGCGTGTGACCGACACCACATTGGTGTCCCGTGATTGCGGAAACTGTTCCCGAACAAATGCGTTAACTATGCCTTTCGCGTAATACAGCGAATTAGCAGCAATATTGGAGTCAGTGCCATCCTGCAAAAACTGAACTTTCGCTTGGTTCCCAGCACGAACACTACGCTCAAAACCTGGCGGTATGACCAAGATGGTAGTCACCTCACCGCGGGTTAAATGCCTCTCCGCTACCGATACGTCATTTTCCTGGTGCTTAAGAACGAACGACTCGCTTAACGCAAATTTCTGCAGCAATGTGCGGCTCAGCACACTGCGATCCTGGTCGACCACCGCCATTGGTACATTCTCAACATCGAAACTTAAGGCCATGGCGCAGATTACGACTTCAATAGTGTATAACCACAGTATCAATCCTAGAATCACTCGATCACGAAAGAATTGGATCGTTTCCTTGCGAAGAAGACCGATAAATGCAACAGGCATCAGGCTACCTTCTGTTTCATGCGCCAAGTGGCAAAGATAAACACCACCACCGTGTAAATAATCAAAAGCAGCAGATTGGGTAGCACCGCTTCAATGCCCAGGCCTTTTAATAATATGCCTCTCGATACCTCCATAAAATAGTTGGCGGGAAATAACTGGCTATAAAGTTGCAGACCGAAAGGCATGGTGAAAATGGGGAACAAGAAGCCGGAAAAAAGAAATGATGGCATCAGTGTGATGATCAGGGTAAGTAACATGGCGGCAAGCTGAGTTCTTGCAATGGAGGAAACCAGCAAACCAATGCCCACCGTCGTGAAAACATATATTAATGATGCGAAGAATAACAACGGTAGGCTGCCGGCAATGGGAACCTTAAACCAGGCAAACCCGACCAAGATCACCATCAATATCTCGAGAAAAGCCACTGATGCATAGGGCAGAAGTTTCCCCAAAATGTATTCACTGGAATGCAGAGGCGAGGCATAAATTTGAGACACGCTACCCGTTTCTTTTTCCCTGACAATTGCCAACGCAGTCAGCAATGGTGGAAAGGCCATTAATATGACTGCAAACAGTCCCGGGACGACAAAAGTAATGCTACTGAGGGACGGGTTGTACCAAACGCGGGTTTCGACTCCAACCAAATCAGGTTGGGGCTTGGGAAAGCTAGCAACCACGGCATCAATATATGCCAAGCCCAATCGGGCGATCACCGGATAACCACCATCGATAATGACCTGCACTGGAGCTGGCTGGTTGCGTAATACTCTCCGGCTAAAGCCTGATGGAATAACAATACCTGCGCGTATTTGGGAGCGCTGCATGCTGCGTTCAAGATCGTGGGTACTGTGACTGTATTCGATAATTTCGAAATAAGGGGAGCTCGCAAAACGGTCGACCAGCATGCGACTCATAGGAGTATTGTCCTGATCGTAAATACCCAGGGCCAACTCATCCACATCCAAGTTTATGGCATAACCAAATAAAAACAGCATAATCAGGGGCATGATCACAGCCAGTACTATAGTCACCGGATCCCTTACCAATTCACGGGTTTCCTTAGTCAGCAATGCGGTCATACGACGGTAATTCATACCACACCCCCGACCTGTTCAGCGCTAGTGGCCCGAGCAACCGCTTGGAGAAAAAGCGTTTCCATATCGGTGTCTGGCGCCAACGCCAGGGAATGGGCAAGTTCATCCCGGGTACCATGGGAGATCAGTCGGCCACTCATCATCAGTGCCAATCGATCGCAGTACGCAGCCTCATCAAGATAATGGGTCGTCACAATTACCGTCATCCCGGCAGACACCAATGTTCTGATAACATCCCAAAAACGGTATCTAGATATGGGGTCAATGCCGGAGGTCGGCTCGTCGAGAAAAAGTACCGCTGGCTGGTGCAGAATGCTGCATGCAAGTGCCAGTCGCTGTCGGACAGCACCGGACAATTCGGTAGCTAAGGTTTGTAGTGGCACATTCAAACCAGTCACTGAGCTAGCCCAATCTATGGCAGTTTGCGCAACCTTGCCCGATAAACCGTAGAGGTTGGCAAAGAAAGCCAGGTTTTCGGCAGCAGTCATATCCAGATAGAGCGAGAACTTTTGAGACATATAGCCGATTTGACGTTTCAAGTTGCGGTTTGTTGTACTCACGGCCTCACCAGCAACAACCGCGCTGCCTTCGTCGATGACAGCCAACCCGCAAAAGGCCCGGATCATCGTGGTTTTACCTGCCCCGTTAGGCCCCAACAGAGCCAATAGTTCACCACCGTCAACCGTCAATGAGACCCCATCAACGGCAGTAAAATTGCCGAACCGGATGCTAAGGTTTTCCGTTCGCACGCCGCTGTTATATTTTTTAGGTGTAAGCGTAGTCAGATCTAGAGATTTTTCGCCAAACTGTTCACCACTATGCAGAACAAACAAGTCCTCAAGCTGTGGTGCAGCTGGTTTAACCGTGATATTCGTGCGGAGCTCGCTAGCGACTCGTTTTTCAAACTCAGCATCATCGGTAACGCAACGGAAACGATCCGGCAGCCTCTGTAAGGAATGTGTCCCCTGTATACGACGCAGCGCTTTAGCGACAACTTCCTCAGGCGCGGTAGCTGAATCAAAGGAAATGCTGAAGACCCGACCTTTGAGTTGTTCTAACAGTGAGTCCGGCGTTGAGTCCGCGAGCAACTTACCGTCTTGCAACAGGAGCACGCGGTCACAGCGCATTGCCTCATCCATATAGGATGTGGCAACGATAGTGGTTACCTCCTGCTGCCGAAAACGATCTAGCATCTCCCATAACTGTCGCCGCGACAGAGGATCCACTCCCAACCCTGGTTCATCAAGAATGAGTAGTTCCGGCTCATGAACTAAGTTAGTACAGAGTGAAAGTTTTTTTCGCATGCCGCCGGAGAGTTGACCGGCGGGTCTCTGTGTAAATGCAGTTAGGCCCGCCATCTGCAATAGCGTGTTACGGCGTAGTTGGTATTGCTCGTTAGTTACGTCATGAAGTCGGGCAAAAAACTCGAGGTTTTCATCTACGCTCAACCGGTCATATAAAGTAAATCCCTGGGACATATAGCCGATGCGTGTGGCGATTTTCTTAGACTGGCGGCGCGAATCATAGTCAAATACTCGACAGCTGCCGCTGCTGGGATCGAGGATACCCGCTAACATCTGCAACAGCGTAGTTTTCCCAGCACCATCGGCGCCCACAATACCGACTCGAGTCCCTCTTGGCACAGTGATGCTGATATTAGCCACCGCCAGGTTCTGTCCAAATCTTCGTGAGAGATCTATAGCCTGTAACGTGATCGATTCAGACATGCTTATTTCAGCTTCCTGGAACCATTAGCAGTTCTGGCCATTCTGCGGTCGTATCCCAGCGTATCCAGGCATCTGCAGGCATGCCCGGCTTTAATTCATTATCTGTATTATCCAGTATCAATGTCACACCATAGACCATCCGCTGACGTTCGTCTGGCATATGTATGTCTCGTGGTGTGAATTGGGCAAAATCATCGATACGGCTGACCTTGGCAGTGAAATAGCGCTCAAGACCATCGACACGAATTCGGGCATCATCACCCAAGTTTATGCGATTCATGTTATGTGTCGACACATAGACTTTTAATTCCAGCCGACCGAGATCAACAATAACTGCCAAGGGTTGGCCAGCAGATACGATCTCACCTGTTTCCACTGCACGAATTAACACGGTACCCGATAACGGGGCAGTAACCTCGAGCTTATCCCGTTGCGATTCAGCCAACGAGACTCTCGCGTTGGCGGCTTCAACTTGGGCGTTGAGCGATTTACGCTGGTTTCGCAAAACTTGCAATTGCCCCTGTGCTTCTTTGACGGCATTTTCAGCTGTATCAATGTCATGCTGCGAAGCCAGTTTTTTTGCTTGTAATGACCGGACTCTCTGCAACTGACGTTCCGCAGTTTCAACATGGTGGCGCCATGTACTAAGTTGGTTATCAATGGCAGCGATGTTTTCCTTGAGTGATGTGAGTTCCGCCTCTGTCGCCCGAATTAGGTCTTCTGCATCTGATGGATCGATCTCGACAAGTACGTCACCCTCTGTGACAGATTCACCTTCCACCAGGCTATGCTGCAATACTCGTCCCTCCCGTTCAGCGGCAACCTTCACATCACGCCCCTCAATATGCCCGTTGCCATAGACGACCCCCCCTGGTAACGGAGTTCTGTCAGTCAATAGAAAGAAGGCGTAGGAAGTGACAGCAATTAACACTATTACCATGAGGGACCAGATCCATGATTTCTTTTTCACCATTCTTCTCCATTCCAACTATAAACTTGTTCTATAGCCAACGCTTTAAACTTGAAGCAACTACACCCGCCAGCCTGGAGCGAATACCTCGCCTGAACCATAAATCTGAAGATACCTTCTCAGCCTCATTAATATCATTGAGAAATTGGTTCTTAAGCGTTGTGCTTAAATGTTTATTGGCACTAATCAAGCTCAGTTCGTAATTAATGAATAAACTACGATAGTCGAGGTTAGCTGTTCCAATGAGAACACAGTTACTGTCAACAACCACAGTTTTTGAATGAAGTACTCGAGATAAGTATTCGTAGATCTCGATACCGCTCGCGAGCATCGGGGCGTAAAGACTTCGGGATGCCCACACGGAAATACGAATGTCACTTTTTCGTGGAACTAATAACTTCACATCAACACCACGGTTCGATGCTTTAACGAGCTGATTAATAATGTAGGCGTCAGGTACGAAATAAGGTGTTGTGATAAATATTGTATTTTTGGCTCGTTTAAAAATAGCTGCATATTCACACCTCAACCGGTATCTGCAAGCTAATGTGTGGTTATGAAATAACTGGCTTCCACTACTAGTCTGCTTCGGCACTTCACGCAAGTGACCTGTCCAGAATAGATCAAATAACTGCGATGCTTCCTTAGCTTTTATACCCGTGAAACTGATGTGCGTATCTCTCCACCGGTAATCTCCATATATTCTTTTTGAATTTTCCTTGTGAATATTAAAGCCACCTAAAAAAGCAATATTGTTATCCACCACTAACAGTTTCCGGTGGTTCCTGCAGTTATATCGTAATGGATGCTGCCAGCTCCAGGGATGAAACCAATGCAGTTCCACACCGCTTAGTCGCAAAGCTTTAATTAGTTCCTGTGATGACCAGCGAGCCGACCCCACCGCATCAAGAATTACTCGAACCTCAACTTTATTTCTTGCCCTCTCCACAAGAGCATTCACAAAAAGCTTTCCTACCTGGTCATAAGCAAAAATATATGTTTCTAGTTTTATCGTATGCTGGGCTTTTGAAATCGCAGATAACATACTTGCATAGAGGTCATCACCTTCATCAAAGACGATAAATTCGTCTTCAGACTCTTCAGGAAGAGCGATAGATGAGTCGCAACCATTCATGATGATTCTCGGCCGATTACCACCTTAATAATATTTCAAGCTTTCACGCATGTGGCAGAAAAGAGCGTATATCATCTCTCCGAATACTTCTTACAACACTAAGTGGGCTTACGAGTAAAAGTTGCTTCATCACATATCTTCTAAACGGTTGGCTGACTGCACCATCTGCATCATTTCATGCTCTTCAAAGGATTGGAGTGTCTCCATTAGTTCTTCCGCCGAGGGTATATCCGCGCGTTCATGTAGATAACGATACAGGTCAATGACCTGCTTATGCTGATCAATAATTACCTGCATGATTTCTCTAGTCGATAACTGAGAAAATGGTGCATCACAATCATGATGTTGAACAATTGGATGTTTATTCAAATACTCATAGCACCAGGTATTTAAGGCGTGTTCATTACCTGTGACTTCAAACTGATGAACAACATGTCCAAGCTTTTCTTCATGTTCTGATAAATACTTGAGAAGCATTTGTGCGCGAGCACTCTCATTATTGTCGGCACAATGTTTCAAGCACTCGGTAAGGTGTTGATGGAACTCGCTTGTCCAGTGAAGGACATCTCTTAACGTTTCAACCTGCATAATCGGGTCTCCTGATTTTTGTTAGACTGCCATTAATAGAGCTAATTTAGTCATACTTGTAGAGCACTCCCATATTCAGCTACATTAACTGCAAATGGGGTATTTTCTTGAAGATATAGACGAAAACCGTCAAGCGCCTCTGCATCACCATGGACCAAGTGAATCAGCGTTGAACCTGTTAAGTCTGAGTTCTTCAGCCACTGACACAGCTCCAGATAATCCCCGTGCCCAGAGAGTCCGGAGATACTATCAATTTTGGCTCGCACCGGTATCCATTCACCATGAATTTTTACCACACTGGCGCCTTCTAAAAGTTTCGCCCCCCGGGTTCCGCCAGCTTGATAGCCTGTAAAAAGCACCGTGGTTTTATTGTTTCCAAGTAACCTTTTAAAATGATGCAAAATACGACCACCCGTAGCCATTCCGCTGCCTGCAATGATGATGTGAGGGTAGTTTTGTCCGGCCAGGGCCTTGGATTCTTCTACTGATCGGGTATAGGTGACAACGTCACACATACGATGACATTGCTCAGTATTCAGCCGATGCTGGGCTTTGAACTCGCAAAAAATATCCGAAACCTTAATTGCCATCGGGCTGTCGAGGTATATAGGTATTTTCGGAATAACGTCAGCAGCCATCAGTGATGCAAGTATGTGCTGCAGCGCTTGGGTTCTTCCAACGGCAAAAGCTGGGATGAGTAAGACGCCTCCATTTCGGGCCACATTATTAACCACATCCGCCAATTGTCCCAGCGAATCAATATTACTATGTTGTCGATTGCCGTATGTTGATTCCATTAATAAATGGTCAAGTGCAGGTAAGGGGCGCGGGGCGTCCATCAATACATCTGAATATCTACCCACATCACCCGAAAAGCCTATTTTTTTGTTTTCTGCTTCCAGAATGATACTTGCAGCACCAAGAATATGCCCGGCAGGTTGCAAGTAAAAATGAAGATCTTTTATTTCTACTAACTCATCAAAATCGATGGACTGAAACAGTTCCATACTGTTTTCAGCAGTCCGACGATCATAAAGTGGTTCTGGATGAGCATGTTTGCCTAACTTGTGTTTGCTGTAATATTTAGCATCCTCTTCCTGAAGATGACCACTGTCAGCCAACAAAATCTGACTAAGACTCTTAGTAGCATGATGTGTAAACACCGGTCCACGGAAACCCTGTTTATAAAGAACGGGTATGTAGCCTGAATGATCCAAATGAGCGTGCGTCAATATCACAGCGTCGAGTTCATGAACATCTAAAGCTAGCTGTTGCCAATTACGCTCACGCAACCATTTATAACCTTGAAACAGACCACAGTCGATCAATATGCGGCTCTGTCCGGTTTCCACAAGAAATTTTGACCCCGTAACTGTTTCTGCCCCGCCAAGAAAAGTGATTCTCATGGCTGATCTCCTATATGTGGCGTTTCTGATATGAAAGCTTCCACTGCAGTAACCAGTAACGGCGCCATATCAATTGCATTGGTGTGATGGACAATAGTGTTAGTGGTAACCAATGCTTCCAATCCGGCTGAGATCAAATTTGTATCGACACCATCTGCAAAAATGCCATGGACCGCGGCACATTGAATATGTACAAAGCCTTTTGTTTTTAGTGTATTGATACACTCCAGAATGGTATGTCCGCTGGAAATTACATCATCAATAATCACTGCTGTGTGTGAGCTGTATGCATCAATATCAGGCAGTGTAATTTTGACCTTGCGATCTCCATATCGCTGTTTAGTACCGATAGCGAATGGATGGCCACATTGTTTTGCAATATCAGACACCCACTGTTCACTCTCAGCATCAGGTCCAATCAGTAATAAATCCTTTTTTTCTTTCAGCCATCGAGCTAGTGCTGGCGCTCCCTGAACCACTGTTGAAGGCACATGATAAATTTCATCCAGCGTATGATAGCGGTGCAAATGCGGGTCTACTGTTACCAACCAATCCATATGATGTGAAAGATCTTGAGCAAATATTTTTGATGTTATCGCCTCTCCTTCGATGAAACGGCAGTCCTGTCTCATATAGCTCAGGTAAGGCGCTATCAAACCGACACTGGCAGCCCCAAGCTCTCGCAAGGTATTAAGCAGAAAAATTAAGGGTAAATATTTAGCATTTGGGTGGGACAAATCGGCAATGATCAAGCATGTGCGTTCAGCTACTGGTGACAGGATACGCAAATACGATTCGCCATCAGGAAACTGTCTAGTATCAAATTTGCCTGGCTCTGCATTCAATAGCTCTGCAAGCGATATTTGCAATGGATGTGGCTCAAGGGCAAATATAAGAGGCTGTGTGTTGCCTTCCTTCTTTCTTGAGTGAGAATGATGTACAAACTCTGCTGACATGAGGGCTCTCAGCCTTTTAAGTTAAATTGAAAGTGAAAGGGTTACCCTGTTCACTGTAATAAGCCAGTGCGTAATCTCGCTCTCCCTCACTGTCACTGAACAAGGTAAATAACGGTTCACCTTTATCTAGGGTGTCACCGACTCTAGCGTGCAGCCTGATCCCAGCAGCAGGACTTCCGGGGGCACCGGCCAGTTTTGCCAAACGTGCTAACTTGCGGTTATCTATCTCAGTGATTGAACAGGGCTCTGGAACCTGCTCCGTGAGCTGATAACGGGCTTCCGATAACTGTTTCATACCACCCTGTGCTTTGACTATGCGCTGAAATTGTCGCCAGGCTTTACCACTATCCAGTATTGATGTGGCTCGTAAGAAACCTTCTTCAACGCTTTCTTGATATGACAAAGAAAACAGGTTTGCAGCTAAGAACAAGGCACGCTCACGAAGGTCGACCGGCGCATCATTGACTCCTTGCAGGACAGAAAGTACGTCCCGTGCTTCTTCGACGGGGCCAATACCCAGCCCGACAGGTTGACTGCCATCGGTAATAAGACAACGAATCCGCATGCCACAAGCAGCCCCAACCTGGGTAAATAGCGAAGCAAGTCTTTTAGCTTCTTTGTCCGTTCGAACTTTGGCCGTGGGACCAACTGGAATGTCTACTACCGCATGGGTTGAGCCTGCAGCAATTTTTTTTGAGAGCACGGAAGCGATCAATTGCCCCTCGCCATCTAAATCAAGCGCACGCTCAATACGAATTAACAGATCGTCTGCTGGACTGAGATTTACAGCACCCCCCCAGGCAAGACAGGCGTTAGTTTCAGCAACAACGCGTTGAATATCATTAAGGTTAAGGTCAACAGTAGTGAGTGCCTCCATGGTGTCTGCTGTGCCAGCAGGAGATGTGATTGCCCTTGAGGATGTTTTGGGAATGATAAGTCCAGCTGCGCTTACAATCGAAACAACAAGAGGAGTGGTACGATTACCTGGCAGACCACCGATACAGTGTTTATCGAGAATCATGTTCTGACCAGACCAGCTAAGACGTTTGCCGCACTCAACCATGGCTTGAGTGAGCCCAATTATTTCATCAATGTCTAAATGACTTCCCGCACAAACACTAAGAAAGCTGGCAATTTCTATATCAGAATAACGATGTGCACTGATGTCTTTAATAATGTCTGCAATCTCAATGTCATTGAGCTTGTTGCCAAATACTTTTTTTCGAACACTGCTAAGTGAGGTAACAACGGGAGCATGGCTAACAGTGAGCTTCTGGCCCTCAATAGCGCCAAGGCGATGCATGGCAATTTTGGATAACCCGGCTGTATCCGGCGCCAATAGCTGCCCCTCTACTACGTTCAAGGTTGCAATTACGCAGTTTTCACCATAACGGAGTGTGACTCTGTTATTTGCGGTGAACCCCTCCGAGCGACAGATATGACAATCGCTACGCATATACACCACAGGCTCTTGATGGGTGTCTATGCCCATATCAACAATAGATAATTGGTGTGATGTAGTCATGGATAAAGATTTGTTCAAAACTCGTTAACTGATCACCTGGAAATAATGAGGCCAGGCATCCTGATGGAACGCTTGCAGTGGACATTCACTTATCTCTTTGCCAAGGCAGCGAAAAGCTTGAAGTGACATTCCTGACTACCTTTGTTTGTTACCTGAAGGTACCTTATTGCAGCAATGGGGCTCATGTTTGGCGTTATTTTTTATATTTTCGTCAGTTTGTCGTTGCCAGCCCAGCTTAGTTTGACTCCACCAACTGTCCTTAATTGATGCGCCATGTTTTTCAACAATTGCAATCAATTCATCGATACTATGGTGAGATGCCTCGTATGCAATTTTTATTGTTTGTTTCTCGGCATTTAGCCAGACACGATCAACCCACGGTAGTGCGTCAATCTCAGTGAGCAACTTCTTACTATTGGACTGCTCAAGCCCGACAAGTCCTAACTGATGTTTTGTCAAAAATCCGGGATTAATGCCAAACCTATGCTCAGTCATTTCATCATCTCCACTACCACATTAGGCTATGTTGTTGACGTTTCCTTACCAATTTAGAGTTTAGGAATCCATGCTGGTGTCGTTTGCATATAACGTCTGTATTCATCTCCAAACTCATCAAGCGCCATGCGCTCTTCTCGCTTGGCTAACCGGATATAGACAATGACCAGAATTGGAAACATTACCAAGGTGGGGATAGTTGGCCATTGCAACAGAAAACCAAACATAATCATGATGAATGCGATGTATTGTGGGTGTCGGAGCCTTGCATACCATCCTGTTGTTGCTAACTGCCTGTTTTGTTGGGCACGGTGTAATACGCTCCAGGCCGAAGCCAGTAAAAAGAAACCAAGAATAATGACAACATTGCTTGCAATATGCAGCGGGTCAAAATGCGGGTTACCTTCAAAACCCAGTATCGTATGCAATAAATGTCCATTTTCATGCGCCATAAAATTGATATTGGGATATTGCTCCGCCAACCAGCCAGATAAAAAATAGATTGTTAGAGGGAAACCATACATTTCTGTAAACAACGCAATAATGAATGCAGAAAAAGCACCTAGACTACGCCAATCTGTTTTTGTCTGAGGCTTGGTAAAGCTGAAAGCAAAAAAGATAAATATCGCTGAATTAATCAATACCAGCGTCCAAAGACCATAAGCGGATTCACCATGCATGCTATTTCTCCAGTAATGTTGTCTTATCCTGAGCCTTAATGATGATGGTGCTCATGCTCCCGATGGTCATCCTCGACCTCACGTTGATTCGCATCTTGTTCACCTCCGTGTTGGCCATGGCCAGCATGTCCTCCATGACTACCATGCATAAACAGATGCAACAAAGGGCAAGCCAATAGAATCAAGTAAGGCAAAAACTGCCAGACATGCTGGCGATGTTCCATCAAAAGAAAGTAACTAACGACCCCAATCAACACCAGTGCAGCGAAACCAGCCGGGGTTTTCCAAAATGATGGTCTTTGTGTGTCCATAAGGCACCTCACGTGCGATTAAAAAATTAGCGTTTGTTACACTCCGCTTATCGTAGCGCTAGGAGTGTTCATCCACTCTAAAAAAACATCCAACTTGAATCCATTGAGACAAGCTGATTCAGATCCGTGCCCGGCGCAGCCTCAGCGAATTGAGAACAACAGAGAGCGACGAAGCACTCATGGCAAAAGCAGCAAAAATGGGCCCAATCAATATCCCAAGGAACGGATAGAGAATGCCTGCTGCGATAGGTACGCCTGAAGCGTTGTAAATCAGCGCAAAAAAGAGGTTCTGACGGATATTATGCATGGTTGTATGGGCAAGGCGGCGTGCGCGAACTATTCCGTCCAAGTCACCTTTTACTAGAGTGAATCCTGCACTTTCAATCGCCACATCAGCGCCTGTTCCCATCGCGATCCCAACATCAGCCTGTGCCAAGGCTGGTGCATCGTTAACACCATCGCCTGCCATAGCCACTTTACGTCCCTGTTGCTGTAATTCTCTAATAATACGAGCCTTGTCAGCAGGCAGAACATCAGCACGAATTTCATCGATGCCAAGTCGTGCAGCAACTGCCTGAGCTGTACGTTCGTTATCACCGGTTGCCATAATGATATGAAGTCCCAGCTCATGCAGTGTCTTTAAAGCAGAGGGTGTAGTCTCTTTGACAGGATCAGCAACGCTGACCAATCCGGCAATTCTGCCATCAAGCACAATGAACATCACTGTTTCACCCTCATCACGGCGCGCATTGGCCTTAGCGGTCAAGTCTCCGCTTTGCAATCCCATATCAGTAATCAGGGCAAGATTACCCAACGCCACAGCTTTACCGCCTACAGTGCCTTTAACACCTTTGCCTGTAATCGCCTCGAAGTCTTCAGCATCAGCAAAGGCTACGTTACGCTCCTCAGCACCACGAACGATGGCCTCAGCCAACGGGTGTTCTGAGCCGCGTTCAAGCGAGGCCGCCAATCGAAGTACCTCAGCCTCGTCGTGCCCTGCTTCAGGCAAAACGGCAACCAGCTTCGGTTTACCTACCGTCAACGTACCGGTCTTATCCACGATCAGCGTATCGACTTTCTCAAAACGCTCCAGAGCTTCAGCGTTTTTAATCAACACACCAGCTTGTGCACCACGTCCAGTCGCCGTCATGATCGACATTGGAGTAGCCAAGCCCAGAGCACAAGGGCAAGCAATAATCAAAACAGCCACAGCTGATACCAGTGCATACGACAAGGCTGGCGCTGGCCCCCAAATAGACCAGGCAATAAAAGAGACAATTGCAACACCGATTACAGCAGGCACAAATTTGCCGGCGACCATGTCAGCCCATTTCTGAATGGGTGCTCGTGAGCGCTGCGCCGCTGCCACCATTTCCACGATTTGGGCGAGCATCGTGTCAGAACCGACACGCGTTGCTTCCATAACCAGACTACCTGTTCCATTGATTGTCGCCCCTGTCAGCTTATCTCCCTCGGTCTTTTCCACGGGTACGGGTTCACCTGAAATCATGCTTTCGTCAACTGAAGAGCGGCCATCGACCACTACACCATCAACGGGTACCTTATCGCCGGGTCTTACCCGAAGCCGATCACCAACCTGCACATCTTCAAGCGGAACTTCTTCCTCACTGCCATCCGGACGTATCACCCGGGCTGTCTTTGCGGCAAGATCAAGCAGTGCACGTATGGCCTTACCCGTGCCTTCTCGGGCACGTAGCTCCATAACTTGGCCAAGCAGGACTAATGTGACAATGACTGCTGCCGCCTCAAAATACACACCGACGTGTCCGGTTTCCGGATCACGAAAGCCAGGAGGGAAGATACCTGGTGCAATTATCGCAATCATTGAGAAGATATAGGCCGCCGAAACCCCCATGCCGATTAGTGAAAACATGTTGAGGTTCATGGTGCGGAACGAGTTCCAGCCGCGTACGAAAAATGGCCACCCTGACCAAAGAATGACAGGCGTAGCGAGCACCGCTTCAAGCCAGAGCGATGTCGTCTCACCTAAAAACTCACGAATTTGCGTAATCCCTATAAATGGACTCATTGTCAGGATCAGTAAAGGAATCGTCAGTGCTGCCCCAACCCAGAAACGTCTGCTAAAGTCCACTAGTTCGGGGTTAGGCTCATCTCCAGCCATCGCAGCTGATTCCAACTCCAGCCCCATGCCGCACAATGGACATGAGCCCGGTTCTGTCTGGCGAACTTCCGGATGCATTGGACAGGTGTAGACAGGTCCGCTCCAGCCCTCGGGAACGCTATCGTATTTACTACCTGCCATACTTTTGCTTTTGTTGGGCGAGCTATGTTCATGGTGCACGTGGGAAGAAGTGTCATGACTACCACAACAGCCCGCTTCGCCATCGCTTTTTGACTCAGCATGGTGGACGTGTTCATTATGAGATTTGAGTTCACCTTCTGGCACAAGGTGCATGCCGCATTTCGGGCAGTCACCTGGTTGCTCGGACCTCACTTCCGGGTGCATTGGACATACGTAGATAGTATTTTTTTCTGCACCTTGCTGGCTGTGCTTATTTGACGATTCTGTATTCTCAATATCCATGGCTAACTCCGGACTTAGTTGACAGCAGTGGCTGGGTATCCCACATTTTCGAGTGTCTCAATCAATTCGTCAGTTTGTACTGCTCTCGCCACTGATAAGACACGACTGGCCAGATCCATACTGACATCGCTAAAGCCAGTCACGGCCCTAAGCGCATTCTCAATACTCTTTACAAAGCCTCCACATGAGGCGCCTTCAGCCTTGAACTGCTTGACTGGAAATTCACTGACAACGGGCTTAATAGCTACGCTGGCTGTAGTGGAGGTTTTTTTGGCACAACAGCAACCTAGCTTGGCTGTTCCAATTTGAACTGTTAAATGTTTTATACTCATTTTTCTTCCAGTATTAATGGGATCGTAAATTCTTCTATCAAATGGCAAATCATCTCGCCTGTGGGCTCCATATCTGGCATTCGCTGCCATATTGCCAAGGCCTTTTGCATCCTTTCTCTCAGTTGCTGCATTTCCTGGAAACGCTCTTCAGTTTCTTGCAAACGCTTTTCAAGCAAGTGCCTTACCTGAGGGCAAGGTGACCTCTTCTTGTCGGCGTCGGCCAATATTTGCTGAATATCATCAATCGAAAAACCCAGTTGTCTGGCTGTTAATACAAACTTCAAACGCTTTACATCTTTTTGGCTGTATTCTCGATAGCCATTGAATCGGTTTTTTTCAGGATTAAGCAACTTGGCACGGGTATAAAACCGAACCGTATCAGGGCCTACGTTCAGTAGTTTCGCAACCTTGTTAACAAGCATTCGCCCACTCCCATTGTCAGACTGTTGAACCCCAAAGCTGCGTTTTAAACTTTGGTTTGACTAACAGGTTAGTCCAACCTTAAACCTGTGTCCTTGACATAGGTCAATACGGTTGTAATTAATTATTTAAAATGTAACCCAATGCCTCTACCCATCATTTATTCACTTCTTATATTTTTATCTCCCTGTAGAGAAGGTGCCTCTGTAAGGAGCGTCTACCCCAGAAGGGATTAGATAGCTCCGTCTCTTGGATATACGTATAAGCATTACAAAGCTGAATAATAGGTTTCTACTTTGATTTCAGCTTCCATAGGTAATAGAAAGCGGGCAGTACTAATAAGGTTAAAATGACCGCACTTACCATTCCTCCTACCATCGGAGCAGCAATTCGGCTCATTACCTCAGAGCCAGTTCCTGTACCAAGTAGTATGGGTATCAAGCCTACGATGACCGCTGCTGCAGTCATCATCACCGGACGAACACGCAATCCCGCTCCAGTGATAACCGCTTGCATCAAGTGAGTCTTGGTTAGTGAGTTCCCGGTTGAATTCTTAGTGAGCTCTTCTCGCCAGGCTTGATTGAGGTAAACCAGCATAATCACGCTGATTTCAACAGCCACCCCAGCCAGCGCGATGAATCCCACACCAACAGCAATAGAAAAGTTAAAGCCCATCAAGTAGAGCAACCAGATACTCCCAATCAAGGCAAAAGGCAATGTACCCATCAGAAGGAGAACTTCCGTAAAGTTTCTGAAATTCATGAATAGGAGTATGGCTATAATCGCTAGTGTCAGTGGTACTACATAAGTGAGCTTTTCTTTGGCTCGAAGCATGTATTCATATTGACCTGACCAATGGATTGAGTAGCCGGTAGGGAGTTCCAGTTCTTTACGGACGGACTCCATAGCTGTTTCAACATAAGAGCCAATATCAACACCTTCTATATCAACGAATGTCCAGCCGTTGATACGGGAGTTTTCACTTTTGATTGCTGGGGGGCCACTTTCAATTTTTATGTCAGCTACATCACCCAGAGCGATCCTTTGTCCTTTAGCCGTGACAATCGGAAGTAATGCCATCTGCTCTGGTGAATCCCGATAGGACTGTGGGTATCTTATATTCACGGGATAACGCTCAAGCCCTTCTACAGTTTGGGTGACATTTACCCCGCCAATCGCAGATGCAACAACTTGTTGTATGTCTGCAATATTAAGACCAAAGCGTGAAGCTTTTTCGCGATCAATATCCACCTTGATATAACGCCCACCGGCAACACGCTCGGAATAGACTGAGGCGGTTCCAGGCACATCTGCCAATATTGTTTCAAGTTGTTGGCCTATTTGCTGAATTACAGGGAGTTCTGCGCCAGCAACTTTTATCCCCACCGGGGTTTTAATCCCCGTTGCCAACATGTCAATACGTGTTTTTATCGGCATGACCCAGGCATTGGTCAGGCCAGGCAATTTGACCAAATTATCAAGCTCTTTTTTCAATGACTCTGTTGTCACGCCTTCACGCCATTCACTTCGCTCTTTTAACTGGATGAAAGTTTCGATCATGGTCAATGGAGCTGGATCGGTCGCTGTTTCAGCTCGGCCAATCTTGCCAAATACCGTTTTCACCTCAGGTACGGTCATAATTAACTTATCCGTTTGCTGAAGAATCTCCCGGGCTTTACCAATGGAAATGCCAGGATAAGTGGTGGGCATATACATGAGATCACCTTCATCAAGTGGAGGGATAAACTCACTGCCAATTTTCTGTAAAGGCCAGTAGGTTGAAGCCAAGCCAAGTAGCGCAATGAAAATGGCCGTTTTGGGAAACGCTAAAACCATTTTCAAAACCGGCATATAAGTGGCGACCAACAACCGGTTGATGGGATTTTTGTGTTCCGGTAATACTTTCCCTCGGATGAAGTAGCCCATCAAAACAGGAACCAGCGTAATTGCCAACGCTGCAGATGCCGCCATCGCATAGGTTTTAGTGAAGGCGAGCGGTGAAAACATACGTCCCTCTTGTGCTTCCAGTGTAAATACCGGCACAAAACTGACAGTGATTATCAGTAGGCTGAAGAATAATGCTGGTCCAACCTCAGAGGCAGAGTCAGCCACTACCTGCCATCGATTTTCCTTGGTAAGAGGCGTTTTTTCCATATGCTTATGCATATTTTCAATCATCACTATAGCGCCATCGATCATGGCGCCGATGGCGATAGCGATACCGCCCAATGACATGATATTGGCATTGATACCCTGGATATGCATGATAGTAAATGCAGTGAGAATACCGACAGGTAGACTAACAATAGCAACAAGTGATGACCGAACATGGAATAAGAAGAGCATACAAACCAGTGCAACAACGGCAAATTCTTCCAGTAATTTGTGCCAGAGATTGTCTACAGCACGCTCAATAAGTCCCGAGCGATCGTAAACCGTCACAATCTCAACACCTTCTGGTAGGCCTTGCTTGAGTTCCTGCAATTTATCCTTGACACCCTCAATGGTTTTTTGTGCATTCTCGCCAAAGCGCATGACGACAACACCACCTACAGTTTCACCGAGGCCATTCAATTCTGCGATACCTCTACGCATTTGTGGACCAAGCTTGATTTCTGCAACATCACCAAGTGTAAGGGGGGTACCCTGGCTATTGACGCCCAAGGGAACTTGGGCGAGGTCGGTTTGGGACTGAATATAGCCGGTCGCTCTCACCATATATTCGGCTTCGGCCATTTCTACTACAGAAGCACCCACCTCCTGATTGCCACGCTTGATGGCTGTCTGAATGTGTGACAGAGGGATACCAAAAGCTCGAATTTTTTCAGGATTCACATTTACCTGATACTGCTTGACCATGCCGCCAACAGCAGCAACTTCTGATACCCCTGGCACTGTCTGTAATTCATATTTCAGGAACCAGTCCTGCAATGAACGTAATTCGCTGATGTCGTGTTTACCGGTTCTGTCTATGAGCGCATATAGGTAAACCCATCCCACACCCGTAGCATCAGGACCCAATTGAGGTCTGGCATTCTCGGGTAGTGACGGTGCTACTTGACTCAAGTATTCCAATACTCTGCTCCGCGCCCAGTATAGATCTGTGTCCTCATCAAAAATTACATAGACATAAGAGTCACCAAAAAATGAATATCCTCTTACAGTGACCGCGCCCGGCACAGATAACATTGCTGTGGTCAGAGGGTAGGTCACCTGGTCTTCAACAACCTGTGGAGCCTGACCCGGATAGCTGGTTTTGATAATAACCTGGACATCGGAAAGATCAGGAATTGCATCTACCGGTGTGTTTTTTAAAGAGACCCCTCCAACACCAACCAAAATCACAGTGGCCAGCAAGACAAAAAAGCGGTTACTGATTGACCAGCGAATGATTGACTCAACCATTATTGTTCCCTCTTACATGCCTGAGTGTTGTTGGTATGAACGCTCAGGGTCTTCAGCATTCGCCTTTTGAGTACTTGTTGCCTGATTCAGCGCTATACGGCCAGACTGAACATCATCATGCATCGAACTCATTGGCCTGTTAGTTTGTGTTACAGGGCTTTGGTTTGTAGCACCATCATCATTATCTTTGATATGTATCTCGGTGATTTCGTAGCGATCAGTACCTGATTTAGTGATTTCCATGTGCAGTTGAGTACCTTTTGAGAGAGCGCTCAGATCAATATTTTCACTGACAATGAAATCCATAGTCATCGCCGGCCAATCCCACTCACTGATTGCTGAATGGGTAGCTGTGACCATTCGATGGTCCGCCATAACTGACTTAATCTTTGCCTCAACCCATACAGATTGAGGCTTGGAGTCTTCATGATGCATGCGCTTGAAATCTGAAGTCTTGCTGGATTCTGAGTCAAGAAGAAACTGTGCAGAACTGACCACTTCCTCACCCGGTTCAAGACCACTGATGATTTCTACATGATTTTCACCAATGTTGCCGGCGATAACTGCAATAGACTTAAACTTGCCCTCTCCAAGTGCCAGCACAACACGATCCTGATCACCTGTTCGGATAAGCGCTTCAGTTGGGAGCATCAGTTTTTCTTCCCCTTCAGTAGTCGCTATCGTCACTTGAGCAAACATATTCGGTTTGAGGACATAATCTTCATTATCAAAGCGAAGCCGGACTCGAACTGTTCTCGTCTCGTCATTTAATGTGGGGTAAACATAGTCGACTTTTCCAAGCCACTCTCTTCCGGGCATATAATCTAGAGTCATGGTGACAGCTTGCCCTGCCTCGACCAGCTCTGCCTGACGTTCAAAGATTTCAGCTTCAACCCAGACTGTGCTGAGGTCACCCACCGACATCAAATTCATGCCCGGCTTGACATAGAACCCCTCACGCACATTAAGGTTATCGACGACCCCAGTCTGCGGAGCATAGAACGTTATGGCTTGCTGGACCTTGCGTGTTTGTTTGATTTGGTTAATAACTGAGCCAGCTATTTGTAATGCCTTCAAGCGATCTTCAGATGCTTTGATTAAGCGTACATTGTCTCGATTAAGCGCCAAGACAAGCTCTTCTTGGGCGTTTACAAGTTCAGGTGAGTAAAGCTTATAGAGTGGTTGTCCTCTTTTAATTGGGTCACCGGCAGCTTTGACATAAAGCTTTTCTACCCAGCCCTCAACCCGTGGATGGATATGAACTAGTTTGTCTTCATCGTACTGAACATAACCAACCGTTTTTATTTCTGAATGAATGGGCAGGTATTCAGCCTTAACAGTCCTCACCCCGATATTATTGACAACATCTGGAGAGATGGTGATTGTTCCTGGGCCTGAGTCCATGGAGGTTTCGTTTTCTTCATACACAGGAATCAGATCCATACCCATTGGTGATTTACCCGGTTGGTCTCTGCGATAATTGGGGTCCATAGGTGCAACCCAATATAACGGTTGCTTTTCTACGGAGTCATTATCATGAGCCGTGTTATCTTCAAAGTACTTCCGCGTCATACCATATGTGATTACCGCGGTTAGCATTATTGCAATCAGCATCAGTAATATGGTCTTGTGTGGACTAGTCATTTTGATTCCCGTTAATGGATGTCTTGTATTCAGATGAACTTGAGAAATAGTTCAGTTCCGCAATTGTTTTTAGCCGGTCTATGTTGATAGACAGGTAGTCGATGTTGGCATTGAGCTCAGCAATACGAGCACGAACAACTTCGGCAAAGTCGCCATCATCATTGGTATAAGCGTTTAAAGAAGCTTCAGCCTGATCATTCATCTCTTTTAACAGGCGCTCACTGTATAGTTCTCGGCGCTTCTCCAGCCAGACTAGTCTCTCTTTGGCTTCATGAAAACGAGCCTTGATCGTACGTAATGCGAGGGTTTTATCAGTTTTTAATGCTTCCTTACTGCTTACTGCTGCTTCAACTTCCTTGTCTTGTCGTTTTTCCGTGAAAATAGGTAAATCAAAGCTGATACCTAATGAAAAGAAATCACTGCGATCTTGACCACCGGGGGCGTCATCTCTGTAGCCATAGCTTGCATTAACTCCCCATTGTGATTTGTATTTCTGTCTTGTCAGATCAACATTGGTCTCTGAAGCCGTGATTTGTTGCTCTAGGCTCCTGATTATTGGATGGTTAATAAAATCTGGGGTTTCATACTGAGCTAGGTTGACCGTTTCTTCGTGGTCAGTTTTAAGCTTTAATTCTAATTCCGGCAGTGTTTGTGAAACTCCCGCTTCCTGCCAATTTGTTCCCGTGCCATAAAGCCATTCGGCAAGTTTTTCCTGAGTCTCACTTCTTTTTCTATCAAGTACTGTTAGTCGGTCTTCAATTCGTGTCAGCTCGAGCTGGGCTCGAACAAGATCCTGTTGGCGGCTTCTTCCAAATGTACTGCTGTAACTTACTTCAGCCACTTCGACAAGATACTCAAACAATGATCTGTCCTTTTCAATCAGTCGAATAGTCTCTTGGCTCTGATATAAGTCGAGCCATAATTGAGTAACTGTCAATTGCACTTTCGCGTATCTGTCTTGACGCAAAAAAGGGTGCCGGCGACTCATTTCTTCCAACTTTTGTCTTTGCAACTCGAGCGTTTCACCCCGAGGAAAAACTTGGGAGACACCCGCTTTAAATTGTGTCATTGGCTCTTGATTAAAGTCGAAACTGTCCAGAGGCATATTCGCGAATCCAAGTGATATGACAGGATCAGGTAACTGACCAGCAGCTATGCTCTGAGCAATATTGGCCTGTTCTTTCTGATAACTTCCTTCTATCCAGGGATCATTTTTCTGAGCCATCGCGATAGCTTTTTCAAGAGAGAGGTCTTGAGCTGACAGAGACAAAATATTGAGAGCTAGAGCCATAAAAACAAAAGCTTTAAGTGACTCAGTGCTAAAAATTCTAAACCGTAAATATTTGATATTACGCATTGGTACTGTTCCGGTTTGAGCTTCATGAACGTAGTGTCTGCACTGATTTTGTTTATCTTTTGAAGACTGGGAGTCAGAAGACACTCAACTCTGTGTTGATGTGGATAATTCAACCGCAAGCAAAAATGCTAAAGATGCTGTTCGTCCCGTGAAACTTGAGCTGATGGTGCAGATTTATTCATACCATTTGAGCTCTACAGTCGTCTAAAACAGGCGGATTTATCCTGTGATTAGGGAAATGGGAGGACGGAAAAATGAGTTCGAATCAAAGTCTGAATAGCTTTCCCCAAGAACAGGGCGAAGGTATTTTAGAATTTTGACTGAAAACAATTGAGGGGGGATGGAAGATGTATGAGCTACCTGGCTGAGGGACAAACAATAACTGATATTACAAGTCGAGGTGTCACAGCAATCTATAGCTAGCTCTTTACCATGTTTGACATGATGAGTTTGCTCAGTATCACGTTTGTCACTCGATTCCAAAAAATGCGAACCAAGCGTATGCATGGCCATATCTTTGCATGGCGCAGATATAGCCATTAGCGGCTGACCTAAAAAGGCCATCACTACAATCACCTGCAAAAATAGTTTGGAAACTCTGAGCATCCTGTCATACGCCTTCAGGCAACATCTTTGGATTTCATAATAACTCCTGCTCTAACAAAAAAGAAGAGACGTAATGAACTTGTAATGATCTAAATCAAATGTGACAAAGATGTAATGAATTACAGCATTTTATCTATTAGTATTTGTGCTTTTTAATCAACGGTTATCGTTAAAGTTCATATATAGCTAGTAATTAATTTTAGGGAAGATGTCTGAATGAATGTGCAGTACGTTTGGTTAGTTTGGTCTCTGGCATTTCTTATTCCGTGGCTGATTGTATACATAGCTACACCGGCCTATCGCTCCGTAATGTTGAAAGCAAGTTTGATTACCATGCTCTTTGGATTTACTGAGCCATTGTTTGTGCCAGAATATTGGAGTCCGCCAAGTTTATTCAATTTGGCCTTGGAAACTGGGTTTGATGTTGAGAGTTTGATTTTTTGTTTCGGTATCGGTGGAATCGGTGCGGTAGCTTATAACGTTGTCACTCGTCAAAAGCTTCAAACTATTTCTTTTCAAGTTCGTTTAACAAATCGGCATAAACACCACATACTGGCAGTGATTACGCCTTTTATCTTGTTTCCAATTTTGATGCTTTGGGATTGGAATCCGATTTATCCCGCCATCATGTCGATGATTGCAGGAGGCATAGCAAATAGCCTATGCCGACCAGACCTTGCTATTAAGAGTTTTTGGGGGAGTGTTCTTTTTCTTGTTTATTATTCTCTATATGTTCTTGGGCTTGAAAGCATAGCGCCTGGGTACATTGAACGTGTGTGGAATCTGGACGCGCTCAGTGGACTGTTCATTCTTCGTATCCCAATTGAGGAACTTCTCTTTGCAGCTAGTTTTGGTTATTACTGGACTGGCCTTTACGAGCACTTAACCTGGAAACAAACTCAGAGATAACGGTTAATTGTCTTTATATGGATGGCCCAAATTATCCAGTTGTCCTTCTTCGTTGTAATGGATAAAGCTATCGTGGATTTTGTCGAGCCATGACTGCTCAATGTTGATGCCCGTAGATTTAATGAAAGCTTCTATTTCTTCTAAAGATACCTGAACCAGATCGTACTCAATCTCGAGTTGGCCTTGATTTATCGTGGCTTCAGTAACTCCCATCAGGGAGTTTAGGGCTCGAATCAGCAGACTTGCTGACTCATTGTTCTTTGGCAACTCTAGATTGAGGGTGCGTTTTTATGCACTTTTATCCCGTGTTGTTTGGCCGACTTGCCTTGCTTGGGATCACCAACATACAAGCTTGGTCTTTGATTGAATCTATCTCGGCACTGTGCAGTGCATAACCAAAAAGTCATACCTCTGTGTATGACTGTATAGTTATCTTCTGATACTGTCATTTTGCATACAGGACAATTTTTTGTTCGTGTCATTTCACTTACTTTTCGAATACATCATGGCTGAAGGCGGTTATATATTCCCGCAAAAATCCAAGCACTCAGTCCGACAGACAAAGACCAAAGGATAAGACCTTTAATGAACCCTGATAATGTTAATGACCACATCATGTCCTGAATATCCATATGGATCATATCGCCAGAGGCCATAATAGTTGCTTGGGGTAATAAAAATACTAATAAGCTACAGATAACCCAAATAATGGCGGTCGTTAAGGTCGCTGCCAACGCGAATTTCACACTATTGAATTTCATTTGGTTTCTCCTCATCTCTTAGAATTTTCAGTAAAGCCATGATCATCTGTTTAGAAATTTGAAACATTGATTTATATCAATAAAGTCATTTTTACTGAATAGCCACCAATTCCTTAGACACTCATCAGCCGTTTATGAAACCGGTTTTCAAACTCTACCGGCGATAGCTGATTATTGAAACTATGTCGTCGTTTTGAGTTATAAAACATCTCGATGTAATCGAAGATGTCATTTCTCGCTTCCTGTCTTGTCGAATAGATTTTCCGTTTAACTCGCTCACGTTTGAGCAGCTGAAAAAAGCTCTCTGCCACCGCATTGTCTTGACAGTTACCACGCCGACTCATGCTACCTTCCAGACCATGCGCCTTTAAAAATGCGCTCCAGTCATGGCTGGTGTATTGGCTACCCTGATCGGAATGCACGGTGACAGGAGCATCAAGGTTGCGACGCCAAACCGCCATCAGTAAAGCATTCAATACCAACTCTTTTGTGATGCGGAACTGCATCGACCAACCGACGACTCTCCTAGAATACAAATCAACAACAATAACTGTAATCCCCCATTTTTAATCGCGCTTTTGAAAAGAGGGTTAAGCGACCTCCAGCAATCTGGATGGCGGTATGCCTCCTATAGCCGTGTTCGGTCGCTCGTTGTTGTACTGCCATAGCCACTGAGTTGCCAATAACTGAGCATGGGCAATACTTTCAAACTAGTGCAAATCCAACCATTCATGCCGAACAGTTCTGTTAAAGCGCTCAATGTAAGCATTCTGCGTTGGCTTGCCGGTCTGAATTGTAGAGCAGCGTAATCCGATGTCTGTTAGCCCAGTCTATCAATGACTGCGAGATATACTCCGGTCCATTGTCACAGCGAATCGCTTTGGGATTGCCACGCCATTCGATGATCTGTTCCAGCGCACGAATTACCCGTTGCGCCGGTAATGATAAGTCGACTTCAATGTTCAGTCTTTTCCGGTTGTAGTCGTCAATCACGTTGAATGTCCGAAACGTCTTCCCGCTGACCAGCTGATCACTCATGAAGTCCATCGACCAAATCTGGTTTGGTGCAGCCGGGACATCCAATTCGCCCGGATAATCTCGCCAGATCCTTCGCCGGGGCTTAATGCGCAGATTCAGTTCCAGCTATAGCCCTTTACGTTACGCAGATACATGAAACACAAGCCAAAGCCCCATCGTTTGTGCGTCTGGGTCAGACGCAATAGCTAATCAGCTACCACAGCGTTCTCGCCATCGAGCTTCGCCTGGTAACGATAGCAAGTCTCGCTGATGCCATACACAACGCAGGCCAACTGGCGCAACTCCGCTTTGATTCGTTCTTCGGCATACATTTTCTTCAGGCGGGCATTCTCAGCTTCCAGTTTAGGCGCTTCATCAGGGATGTATCCATGTCGCCATACTTCGAGCGCCACTGATAAATCAGGGCCGTGCTGACGTTGTGCTCACGAGACAATTCAGCCACTGGAACGCCGGCTTCATGCTGCTTCAAAATCGCCATGATTTGGCTGTTGGTAAATCGAGACTTCTTCATCTGCCGCTCCTTCTGCGATCATTATAAAAGTCTCTACTCAAAACCTCGATTATTTTCTGGGGGAATTACACATGTATAGCGACGGAGGAGCACCCAGAGGGTGACCCGCTTGCATGGATAGGCAGATCACGGTAAGCCACGTCTCGCTTGCCGAACCTGACAAACTCGCCCTCTACGCCACATTCCTCACAGGCTACAGGCTCAGGGGTTTCGACTTGGAAGTGGAGATCGTGCTCCTATTCCTTGATGTTCAAGATCTGGTATTCCGGAAAGTAGAGGATATTGTCGGGAAGGCTGGTCATGTAAACAGTCCTTGTCGATATAGGCAATTGCGGCTTACTCGCTGAGTCGATTTCTACAAACTTCCGATGAGTTAGTCCCTTGGGTCTTCTGTCCCCCTGATCCCTGCATGCAATGACGCAATGAGCGGGCAAGTGATCTTTCCTTGGTGAGCGTGGCATCGATCGACCATATCGCTCAGAACCTTCTCAATTTGCTCCAATCTGTGGATCTTCTCACGCACATCCCGCAACTTGTGCTCGGCGAGAACACTGGCATCCTGACAGTGGGTACCATCTTCCAAGCGGAGTAGATCGCTAATCTCGCTGAGGCTAAAGCCCAACTGTTGCGCCGTTTTTACAAACGTCAACCTGTCGATGTAAGACGAACCATAGCGTCGGATCCCACCGGGAGGACGTTCGGGCTCCGGTAATAGCCCTCGTCGCTGGTAATAACGGATCGTCTCGACATGCACCTTAGTTGCCTTCGCCAAACCACCGATGCTCAGTGAATTTACTTTATCCTGCATACACCTTGACTCCGTACCTAACTACGGAAGTAATCTTATCTCAATGAACAAGCTAATGAAAGGTGAAAATGATATGTCAAAATCCAAATCTGGGCGTGCCCCCTTGGCTGCCGGAGGGATAGCGGCACTTCTCGCCTCGGCCTGTTGTCTTGGGCCGCTGGTGCTGATCACGCTGGGTGTTTCAGGTGCCTGGATTAGTAACCTCACGGCTCTCGAACCCTATCGTCCAATTTTCATCGGCGGCGCATTGGTGGCCATGTTCTTCGCTTGGCCCCGCATCTATAGGCCAGTGGAAGAGTGCCAGCCCGGGGAAGTCTGCGCCGTTCCACAAGTCCGAGTCACCTATAAAGTGATCTTCTGGATTGTGTCAGTGTTGATCCTGGTTGCCATGTTGTTCCCCTACGTCCTGCCCCTGTTCAATTAAAAGGATATCTCCATGAAAGCTCGTTTTGCCCTTATTACACTTCTCGCCCTGCTCAGTATGCCCGCCTTGGCGGCCCAGCAGACTGTCACCTTATCGGTGCCGGGTATGACCTGCCCGGCCTGTCCGTTCACCGTCAAAGCCGCCCTCAACAAGGTGAACGGCGTCATGCAAGTTGATGTGAGCTATCCGGCTCGTGAAGCCGTGGTCCCCTTCGATAACACCCTGACATCTGTGGAGGCATTGACACAAGCCACAATCAACGCCGGCTACCCATCGACCCCGACAGCCTCGGAAGCAGATCCGGAATAACACATGAAGAACCCTAAAACGCTGCTTCACGTGAGCGTGATTGGCACCGGGCTCGTAGCGTTGTGCTGGGACTTCTTCATTGCCCTGACCTTCTATGAGCTATGGCACAAGAAGCAATCCGACGCCTGCTGTGACGATACGGGTTCTACCCCGATACTTCTCTCAATACAAGGAGCCTCCGAATGAGTGATGATAACAACCTGCATATTGCCGTGATTGGCAGCGGTGGGGCGGCCATGGCAGCCGCTCTGAAGGCGGCCGAGCATGGCGCCCGCATCACCCTTATCGAACGAGGTACCATCGGTGGCACCTGCGTTAATACCGGATGTGTGCCCTCAAAGATCATGATTCGCGCCGCGCACATCGCGCACTTACGTAAGACCAGCCCCTTTGACGCAGGGGTGAGCGTTCATCTACCTGTGGTGGACCGGGTGAAACTGGTTCAGCAACAACAGACACGTGTCGAGGAGCTCCGTAATAACAAGTATGAAAGCATACTGCGCAACCACACAGCCATCACGGTTTTAACCGGTGAGGCTCGGTTTGTTGATACCAATAACCTGGTGGTCACGTTGAACGGAGGCGGCGAACAGACGGTCAGCTTCGATCGCGCTTTTATTGGTACCGGCGCCCGCCCCTCCGAGCCACCAATACCCGGTCTGACCGATACGCCCTACCTGACATCCACCAGTGCATTGACTCTGGACAGCGTTCCCGAACGACTGATCATTATTGGTGCCGGCTTCGTCGCCCTGGAATTGGCCCAAGCGTTCGCTCGGTTAGGCAGCGAGGTCACGGTGTTGGCACGCAGCTGCTTGCTCTCCTGTGAAGACCCCGCCATTGGTGATGCCATGGAGGCAGTATTCATGCGCGAGGGTATCAAGATGCATAATCAGACTCAGGCGAGTCGTGTGGACTATACCGACAATGAATTCATCGTCGAAACTAATGCTGGTATATTGCGGGCGAGTCAATTACTTGTGGCGACAGGGCGGACTCCCAATACAGAGGCGTTGAACTTGGGAGACATCGGCGTGGAGACTGCGCATGGCGCGATTCTGGTGGATGAGCACCTGCAAACCACGGTGCCGGGTGTCTATGCCGCCGGTGACTGTACAGATCAGCCTGAGTTTGTCTATGTCGCCGCCGCCGGGGGCAGCCGGGCCGCCGTCAACATGACGGGAGGCGAGGCTATCCTAGACCTCAGCGCCATGCCTAACGTTATGTTTACCGACCCCCAAGTGGCTACAGTGGGTATGACGGAAGCAGAAGCCCTCAAGCAAGGCTTTAACGTTGATGTTCGTGTTCTCAATTTGGAAGATGTGCCTCGTGCACTGGTGAATTTTGACACTCATGGATTAATCAAAATGGTCGCCGACCGCGACTCAGGGCTGTTGCTGGGGGTGCAGGCGGTCGCAGAGGGTGCTGGTGAACTGATCCAGACTGCGGTAATAACGCTACGGGCACGCATGACGGTACAGGCCATCGGTGATGAGCTTTTTCCCTATTTGACCATGGTGGAAGGCCTTAAGCTTTGCGCTCAGACCTTTACCAAAGATGTGAAACAGTTGTCCTGCTGTGCAGGATGAACGATATAGTTGCGCTGAACTTATGTATCACTTACTTGTTTGCTGAAGTATCTGTTATCTAGCAAATGAGTGTACTGAGCCAGATGTCAACCAGTTAATCCGTTGTGGGTTGAGCTTGCCGGCCACCTTTCAATCTCACATACCAACCAGATAATCCGGATACCCGTAACTTTATGGGCTGACTCCCAATGACTAGCTTCAGCCATTCGGGCATTTCTAACTGTGTGTCACCCTCTTCAGAGAAACAAAAATCAAAATAGTCTGTGTTTGTTCATGAGCCGCCGCATAAGACACACTTTTACAGTAATTCCACGCATTAGCTCGACTTTCACTCATAAAAAGTGGACTGGCTTTTACTACCAAAATCTACCCATGACAAATAAAATCAATAACTTACTATCTGCCGATTGGTCACGCTTTTACTAAGAATCACATTCATGTTGTTTGGGAGTGCAAAGCATCATCTGGCAATCAGTCATGCCAGTTTCAACATGACTGATTATGCTGAAATTCGGCTGCCCGATAAACCGTTTTCGCCCAGGCTAACAGTCAGAGACACTCTACTTTGGCATAAACTTGAAAGGCAGTTTATTGAAGAGGCACTAATGATGCCTGATGCTAAGAGCATAGTGGTTGTTACCCATCATGCTCCTTCCCTTCGGTGCCTGCCGGTGCATGAACAATCTGATTTGATTTCTGCTGCCTATGCCAGCCGACTTGATAGCTTGATTGAAAATCATAAACCAGATGCCTGGATTTACGGCCATGTGCATGGTGAAAACTCATTTAATATTGGGCCAACCAGAATATGTCGTCACGCCAGAGGCTATCCTCACCTGCTGACAGTGAAAGACACAGCTTACCAACCGGCTGTCATTCATATCGATGAGAAGCCGTCTAGTCAGACCGAATGATACTCATTTAAGGATGGTGTCGATGACGAAAGGTGATAAGAAAAAGAAGACGCCAAAACAGACTGACCGAGGACCTGAGTTTGAAGCACTTTATAAAAAGCTTACCTCCGAGAAAGTCACGAAAGCATCAGATGGATTATTTTCAGCCAGTGAAGAGGACTTGAAGAAAGCATTTCAGGATTAAGCATTAAAGCTATTTTCTGTTTCTAAAAAGCCTGCTTACGAAGAATATACCGCTGCCTTTCCAATATTATTTCCGGCCCCCTTCGAGATAAATTATCGGAATCTTGGTAGGACATTATTCAGACATCCAAACGTAAGATGACTGAGCTCACGGCAACTATAGAGACATACTTCCCCCAACGGTTATAGGCATATCTCCCCCAGCTGATTTGTAGCTATTCAGAGGGAAGTATGTAGGGGGGTTGATTTGATTTTGGTAAAAATTGAATCAATCCCCAAAGTTGCCCAAGCATCACATTTCAGTCATCTGTGTGCTCATGAGATGTCTAAAACGTGTCATAGGTCACATGGGTTATTTCAGCAGCCGTTCTATAGTGAAGTTAACTTTAAAACCAGGAGTTAACTATGAACACAATGGCTGATGATATTTATATTGGTGCAGGACAACCTGACATCGACAAGATGAAAATTGCAGAAAGCTTCCTTAGACTGCATATGCTTCCAGAAATTGAAACAGAAATCTTCCCAGACAGGCTATTAAGGAGCCTGCATGCCCATGCTTTTAAATGCCGGCCAGGTACATGGCGAAATCGACGTAATGCTCTGGCTCACTACTTTGACTTTGCTGATGATGTTGAGCTTGCTTGCGACATCAAGATGATGGTTAACCCTGTGACCGATAAGGCTGCTGACAAAGAAATAAGAGCATTAATACCCAAAAAGCAGAAGCGAACACATAAAGTCATTGATGTCGAGCACGCCAAAGTTGTCAGCTACCTTGAGAAAACAGATGACCAATCGGTTCTTGGTGCAGTAATTATTGCAAGAACCATCGGCGTACGCCCCTCAGAAATGGCCTCTATGAATTTTGATGACAGTAATCAAAGTATCTTCGTCATAGGTGCTAAAAAGCGTAGTAAGGGTGACCGTGGTATTGATAGAACCCTGCTTCTTGAACTCGATGATTACTTGATTATAAAAAAAGCCTGGACTCAGCTGATGACCGAGTTCAACAAAAAAGATGCCTCACCTCAACGTGCAATGAAACGCGTTCAAAATCGCTTGTACACAGTGGTCAGGAAGGTATTTGAAGAGCGTGAAAGCTATCCGTCCCTCTATTCATATCGTCACCAGCTTGGCAGCGACCTGAAAGCATCAGGAATGGATAGAATCACCGTGGCGGCCATAATGGGACATGCATCAGTAGAAAGCGTGAATGCTTATGGTGACAGACGTCATGGCGGCAGAAAAATGAATATTGATGTCACCGATGAATCGCTTGATGCGGTGAGGAATATCAAGGTCACAACACCACCGGCCAAAAGTGTCTCAGCAGAGAAAGTGGATTCTGAAGTAACAACCGACGAAATCAAGGCAATGTCTTGCCCAGAGAACACAGTTGTTGACGAAGCAGAGTCCCCTTCCGCTCAAAGTGAAGCTGATAACAATCAGCCCAATTTAAATGAACATGATAATGCTGATACTTCGTCACCGGAACCTTACATAAAGATGATCAAGGGTTCCAAAGCGATTATGTTTTAGTCATCTGGCGGGGCTGAAAAACAGTCGCTTCGCTTTGTGTTTTTCCGGGCGAAGTGACGCCCCGCCGTTAACTTAGACCACTTCCATTTTGCGCAAAATTTTCGATAGGCGGACTTGAACCGTAAAATCTTATCTAATTGATTTTATTTAAATTAAAATTTCGTATAAAAAATTAGACTTATTTTTTATACGAAATTTATAGCGCTAAAAATATGTGACCAACCTCACAAAAACTGCTTAAAACATGTGTAATTTTATTCCTGTTCACGAGAATAAAAGGAGAACACATGTATTCACTAATCATCACCGTTAAGAGTATTGAGTCTCTGTATTCATGTGCTCAATCGTTATTGCTCAATCAATATTTGATTGATGTAGAAACATCACTGCCTCATGGGGACAAATATGTCATCCCCTCTCTGTTATGGCCACCACCACTCATAATAGTTAATCCAGATCGATCAAGACATAAATCATTCATGAGTTCATGTATAGGGGTGAACTCATGAGTGGTTCAGCTACACCAGAACTGTTATGTGAATGCACTGAGTGTAGTCAAAAAAGAAATCTAATTTTATGGCTGGATAATAAATCCATTCCGTATGAGTTAACAGATACCGGTTGGCCCATTACTAATGAAACTAGCATCAAATGTTACCAGCGTGAGTTGCTTCTTAATTTGGTGAGAGTGTTGGCAAAACAACAGGCAAGGGAAGATCATGCCAAAGACTAATAACCGTGCTGTGATATATGCACGCTTCAGCTCAGATAGACAGAATGAGAACTCATGCCGTGACCAAGTAGAGCTTGCTTCTACTTGGGCACAGCGAAATGACTTTATTGTAGTGAATACCTATCAAGACGCAGCTATATCAGGTGCATCCATTATGAACCGTCCTGCGCTTGCTGAATTAATGGCAGATGCCCAGTCAGGGAAATTCGATACCGTTATTTGTGAGGCACTGGACAGGTTAAGCCGTGACCAAGCAGACCTTGCTCAAATCAGAAAGACGCTGAACTTTTATGGCGTCGGTATTCATACAGTTCAAGATGGTGAAGTCGGCACGATCCATATCGGCATCAATGCTCTGATGGGTGAACTGTATCTGGAAGACTTGGCACAGAAAACAAAGCGCGGAATGCAGGCAGTAGTTAATGAAGGCCGTCAGGCTGGTGGCAAGTCATACGGCTATGACAAAACCGGCACAGGTGAGCTTGCGATCAATGCAGAACAAGCAGAAATCATCCGGCGCATATTTAACGAATACGAATCAGGCCAAACGCCACGTGAGATAGCTCGAGATTTGAACGCTGACCGTATTCCTTCACCAAGAGGTGGCAAGTGGAACGCATCCACAATTAACGGCAGTAAACAGCGCCAGAACGGAATACTGCAAAACCGGCTTTATATCGGTCAGATAGTGTGGAACCGGCAACGGTTCATCAAAGATCCCGGCACCGGCAAACGTGTTTCACGGGTCAATCCGGAAAGCGAATGGATCATACGTGACGCATCTCATCTGCGAATCATCGAGGATAAGCAGTGGCAAGCCGTTACAGCGCTGAAAGCATCAAAGAGCCAGGGCAGCTTTTTATCCCCGAAAAAGCCCAAGCATGTGTTTTCTGGACTGATTAAGTGCGGCTGTTGCGGTGCGAGTTACACCGTGTTTTCAACTGGACGCCTTGTTTGTGCCGGGCATCGTGAGCGCGGTGACTGTGACAACAAGCGCACAGTAACCAGAAGCCATATCGAACGGAGGGTACTTTCTGCATTACATAAGCATTTAGCTGACCCGGAGCTGATTGCAGAATATGTGCGCGTCTATCACGAAGAACGGAAGAAGCTGCAAAAAGCCTCACGCGGCAATATCCAGCAGAAACAAAAACAGATTCAAACTCTGACAGCAGAAATTGATCGGGGTGTAGATTTGCTGTTGAAGGGATTTGCGCCGGATAGCCTAGCAGTGAAGATTAAGCAGATGGAGGCCGAAAAGAAACAGCTTGAGGGAGAAGTTGATCAGCAACAGGAGCAGCTGGATCCAATATCAATTCATCCTGCAGCAGCAGAGAAGTACAAAAAGATTGTGGCAAACCTGCAAGTCTATATGGAGGACGCTGAAGGTAAAGAGGCGTTATTTGCAGAAGTGAGGAAATTGATTGATAAGATAGTGATAACCCCGAAACCAGGTAAAGTCGGTATCGAGGTACACGGGCAATTAGCCTCACTACTATCTATTCAGGACGCTCCCAAGTGTATGGGAACGATGGTAGCGGGGGCCAGATTTGAACTGACGACCTTCGGGTTATGAGCCCGACGAGCTACCAGGCTGCTCCACCCCGCACCTGATTAGACTGCGCATTATACATAGCCCCCCGGGGGCATGCAAGGCGATTTCTAATTTTCTTTTAACTTTCTTGTCAGCGTGTTTCTGCCCCAGCCCAGAAGCTTGGCTGCTTCCTGTCTTTTACCGGCCGTTTTTTCCAATGCGACCTCCATCAGCAACTGCTCAACCAGTGGCACGACATCGGCCAGGACACCTTCCTGACCACTCAATGCCTTGGTGGCGGCCCACTGCCTGAACAGTTGCTGCCAGTCGCTACCCTGCCGGCTACCGCCTTCAGCCGTCTCAGAAGACAGCTCAACCGGCAAATCATCCATCTGTACCACTTGTCCCGGCGACATCACGGTCAGCCAGCGACAGGTATTTTCCAATTGCCGGACATTACCCGGCCAGGCTAACTGCGACAGATAACTTTCCACATCAGGCGAGACGCTTTTGGTCGCCATATTGAGTTCTTTCGCGGCTTTGTTGAGAAAGTATGCGACCAGGGCCGGAATATCCTCACGCCGTTCCCGCAATGAAGGAATATGAATGCGGATGACATTGAGGCGGTGGAATAAGTCTTCCCTGAAGTCGCCGCGCTCAACCAGCTTTTCCAGGTTCTGGTGAGTGGCCGCAATAATACGGACATTCACCTTGACGCCACTGTGGCCACCAACACGGAAAAACTCGCCATCTGAGAGCACCCGCAACAGCCGGGTCTGCAACTCAATCGGCATATCCCCAATTTCATCCAGAAACAGGGTACCGCCATTTGCCTGTTCAAAACGGCCTTTGCGCTGGACATGGGCACCCGTAAAAGCCCCTTTTTCATGACCGAACAGTTCTGATTCCAGCAACTCTTTGGGAATCGCTGCCATATTCAGTGCGATAAACGGTGACTGCCGTCTGGGACTGTGGCGGTGTAAGGCTTGAGCCACCAGCTCTTTACCGGTCCCGGACTCACCATTAATCAATACCGTAATGTTGGAGCGAGCCAGCCGTCCTATTGCTCTGAACACTTCCTGCATCGCCGGCGCTTCACCGACAATCTCCGCGCCGAGGTTAAAGTCTTCTGCCGGACTTTTCTCCTGCTGCCTGCTGTGGGCAATAGCACGCTGGGTCAACTCTACCGCTTCATCCACATCAAAAGGTTTGGGCAGGTATTCAAAGGCCCCGCCTTCGTAGACAGAGACCGCACTGTCCAGATCGGAATACGCCGTCATGATAATCACCGGCAATTCTGGGTGGCGCTGTTTAATCTCGGACAAAAGCTGCAGACCGTCGATACCTGGCATCCTGATATCACTGATTAATACATCCGGTGCTTCTTCGTTGCCCTGTTTTAACTCATGCAATACAACATCAGCCGTCTCAAAGGCACGAACCGTAATGTCCACTGCTTCCAGTGCTTTTTGCAAGACCCATCTTATGGATCGGTCATCGTCGACTATCCAGGCTATCGCTTTAGTGGCGTTCACGTGCTAACTCCAAAGGAAATATAACTGAGAAAATGGTCTGTCCCGGATGGCTGTTACACGACACTGTGCCGCCATTTCTCTGTACCAGGTTCTGCACCAGGTAAAGTCCCAGACCGGTGCCGTCTGCACGGCCGGTAACCAGCGGGTAAAACAGACTGTCCTGCAAAGATTTGGGTATGCCCGGGCCGTTGTCTTCTATTTCAACTAAAAGACCCAGACGGTAATAATTCTTTTCGATGGTGATGTTGCGCTGTATACGGGTACGTAGTGTAATCAGACCAACCCCATTCATGGCCTGCACCGCGTTGCGTACGATATTGAGAAAAATCTGGATAAGCTGATCAAAGTCGGCATATAGCTCTGGAATACTGGGATCGTAGTCAATCTTGAACTTGAGCCGCTCATCCACTTCGATATCAACCAATTGCCTGACATGCTGCAGCACTTCGTGAATGTTGGTATCACGTTTCTCCGGATGCTGATTCGGGCCCAGCATGCGGTTCATCAGATTTTGCAGCCGATCCGCTTCGGCGATGATAATACGGGTATATTCCTTGAGATCTTCTGAATCCAGCTGGCGTTCCAGTAACTGTGCTGCGCCGCGTAGCCCACCCAGCGGGTTTTTTATTTCATGGGCCAGCCCCCGCACGACCTGCTGCTGGGTATGCAGATTCTCATCACGATTGATACGCTGCTGATAATCGAGCTGGGCCAGTTCCAATATGACGTAAGGCTCATCGACATCCAGCATCTTCATTGAACAATCTGCCAGTATCTCACCGCTTGCCGGCAGAAACAGTCGCACTTCCCGCTCTATCAACGCCTGTCCGGTCGACACCACACGTCGGAGGGAACTGACGACGCGCGTTTCACCGGGCAATAATGACTGCAGTGGAATATGCTCAGCCTGACGCTGACTGATTTCGAACAAAATTTCAGTGGCCGTGTTGATATAGCAGACACGTAAGGAGGTATCCAGGACCAGAACGGCGGTCGACAGATTTTCCAGCACATCATTGCTGGCAATGGCATCGTGACTCATTGTGGTAACACTCATATACATGGTCAGCTGTTAGCAAAAAACGCTCCATTTAATGTCGTTTTAAGGCATCAGGCTGATAAGCTGTTGATTGTTGGTCAAACTCCTTAAGCCATATCGTGCACAAGCGAGTTTGCCACTGATAAAAAAGGCAATATAGCATTTAAATAAAGAGACAACGCACCAATAAGGTGCGTCAATTGTTACTGAGAGGTCGGTCTGCCACCGGTGGGGCCCGGTGGTGTCAGCCCGGTATTATTCTGGATAGAAGCACGGTGCAGATGAAAGGTCACCGTGCCGGTGCTGGTCAGGGTGGTCCCGTTATTATCGACAACCATCGCATTGAGATTATGGGTACCACGACTGAGGTTATTCAACTGGAAAGTAGTGGATGCGCGTGGCTCGGCAACAGGCTCTCCGTCAAGCTGTAACAGTACTTTATCACCGCGTTCAGTATCCAGTGCCGGCTCCACTATCATGCTCACGGTCACATCACCGTTGTTGACCCAGATACTCTCGTCTTCAGTCGGCGCGACAATACGGATTTGATAATCCGGCACTTCAGCTTGCTGCTGCGCTTCTTCATTTTCATCTGGCGTTAGTTTAAGAATATCATCGGTGACGGCCTCATCTTCGGTCGGCGTATAGGTCGTCGCAGGAGGCAGATCGACTTTTTCCGCCCCCGGTTGCGGTTCGTCAGAAAACACCACATTGCCGCTTTCATCGACCCAACGGTAGATCTCGGCATGCACCGGTAACAGGAACAGCAGCATCAATAAAGCGGTAAGTTTCATAATCTGAAGCATAGGACGAAGCGGTCTCCAGCGCAACTGTCAGGCACAAAAAAAGCGTCCTGGAGGACGCTTTTTCTGTTTACCGGTATGAACCTGGCTTAATTAGACGCTGTAGTACAGGTCAAATTCTGCTGGGTGTGTTTCCATACGCAGGCGGGTTACTTCTTCCATCTTCAGCTCGATGAAACCGTCGATCATGTCATCAGTGAAGACGCCACCGGATGTCAGGAACTCACGATCACTGTCGAGCGCTCTCAGCGCTTGATCCAGTGAGTAACAGACTTGCGGAATAGACTTGGCTTCTTCTGCAGGCAAGTCATACAAGTCTTTATCCATTGCATCACCAGGATGGATTTTGTTCTTGATACCATCAAGACCTGCCATCAGCAGTGCGGAGAAGGCCAGATAAGGATTGGCGGTTGAATCCGGGAAACGCACCTCGATACGACGACCTTTAGGGTTGTTAACAAACGGAATACGGATAGAAGCACTGCGGTTACGGGCTGAGTATGCCAGCATGATGGGTGCTTCAAAACCCGGTACCAGACGCTTGTAGCTGTTGGTTGAAGCATTAGTGAACGCATTCAGGGCTTGAGCATGCTTGATAATACCACCGATGTAGAACAATGCGGTTTCTGACAAGCCACCATATTTGTTACCCGAGAACAGGTTTTCACCGTCTTTAGACAAAGACATGTGAACGTGCATGCCGTTACCGTTATCACCTACCAGTGGTTTAGGCATGAAAGTCGCTGTTTTACCGTATGCATGGGCAACATTATGAATAACGTATTTCAACTGTTGAACTTCGTCAGCTTTTTTCACCAGTGTATTGAATTTAGAGCCAATTTCACATTGCCCCATTGTCGCCACTTCGTGGTGATGTACTTCAGTGACTTGACCCATTTCTTCCAGAGTCAGACACATGGCACTACGAATATCCTGCAGTGAGTCAACTGGAGGAACCGGGAAGTAACCACCTTTAACACCGGGACGATGGCCTTTGTTACCATCTGGAAATACTTTTTCAGTGTTCCATGAAGATTCATCAGAATCGACTTTATAAAAAGAACCTGAAATATTGCTACCCCAGCGAACATCGTCTAATACGAAAAATTCATTTTCCGGTCCGAAGAAAGCGGTATCAGCAATACCCGTTGACTTCATGTAAGCTTCAGCGCGGTGTGCAACAGAACGCGGATCACGTTCGTAACCTTGCATTGTCGCAGGCTCAACCACGTCACAGGTAATGATCAGGGTCATGTCGTCCATGAACGGATCTAATACAGCTGTAGATGGGTCTGGCATCAGAATCATGTCTGACTCGTTAATACCCTTCCAGCCTGCAACAGATGACCCATCGAACATCGCGCCTTCTGTAAAGCTATCTTCGTCGATGGAATGTGCAGGGTAAGAGACGTGTTGCTCTTTACCACGCGAATCGGTGAAACGGAAGTCAACAAATTTGACGTCCTCGTCTTTAATCATCTGAAGCACTTTTTCGACTGACATTTAACTTCTCCAATTGTTAGAAACTACACATTGCTTTGTGTAAAAAACTCGCGACATACTACAGCAGAAATCACGCCAACTTTAACTGGTACGATAAATCAACCATTTGGGTGCACCTGCACGCTATTAAGGCACCATTATAGTGCGGAAAATCATTCTCACGCATCATTTTGGTGCTATGCACCAACACGAACCGTTATTCGTATTTCATCCTCGCCCTGAACCGTCTCGATCACGCTGTGACCGTTGATCCGCGCCCAGGCAGGAATATCATTCAAAGCCCCCGGATCGGTGCAAATCACCTCAATTTCATCCCCCGGCTGCATCTCAGCAACCTGGTTTTGTGTTTTGATGACCGGCATCGGACACAACAGGCGGCGGGCGTCCAACTGCTGACGGCTCATACATACCACTCCTGCAACACCTCGTCAGCGCTGAGCGGGGCGGTTTTTATCTGTTGCCTGTGCTGGTCGGGCGTGGCGATATCAACTTCCACTTCATCGGCACTGCGCCCCTGACCAAAACGGGCGACAATCGCGGCAGCGAGTGGATATTGGTCCTGTTTAAGCTCGCCGTCAACCAGCGCCATCGGGCCGCTGTGACTGAGCGCATGAAGACTGGTGTATTGCTTGCGATAGCCCTCGAGAAACTTACTCTCACCGGCATCGCGTGCGATGATAAGTTTGAACTTTTCCGTCGGTCTGATATGTCTTCCAACCTTCAGCAGCATGATGTCATCGAGTTCGTATTCCCGGTTGTTACGTGCCTGCCACAAGTCCACAAGTTTGTCAGAATAACTTTTATCGGTCAGGAAACAGCAGCCACCGGCCGGCGAGGCAAAATCATGCAGGCCAAACTGCTTAGCGAGTGCGATTTGTGGTTTGCGGTTACGGCCATGGAAGTCATAGAGTTTCTCCCTATCCACCCAGCCTTCTCTTTCCGGCTTGGTCGCCGGCAGATTTTTCGCACACAAGGGACGTAGCAACAAGTCCTCGGCACCCGACTCTTCAGAGATAATCGGCATGGTGTGTTTGCGCTGCGACATCGGCCGCTGACCAATCACTTCACCGGTGACGATAAAGTCAAAACCATCCTTGTGATGTTGTTTGACCCACTCCACCGCTTTACCCACCATGAAAATCTTGCAATCGAGGCAAGGATTCATATTGGCACCATAGCCATGTTTGGGGTTGAGCAGCACATCCTTGTACTCTTCAATCACATCGACAATATGCAGTTTGATACCGAGTTGCTCGGCGACCCACAACGCGTTATTACGTTTCTGTTTATCTTTATCGTGATTGCGAATAGCGTGGGTATGGCCTTCCACACAGAAGCCGGTAAAGAAGTTGATGCCTTCAACTTCAATCCCCTGCTCCTGCAGTACGCGCACTGCCAGCATCGAATCCAGGCCGCCGGAAATCAGGGCGACCGCTTTGTGTTGCTTTGTCATATTTCTAAATCTAAGCTGTTCCGCCCACCGTTAAGGCATCCACTTTCAAAGTCGGTTGCCCGACGCCCACCGGGACACTCTGACCTTCCTTGCCACAGTTGCCAACCCCACTGTCGAGTTCCAGATCATCGGCAACCATAGAGATGCGCTGCATGACTTCGGGTCCATTGCCAATCAGCGTTGCGCCTTTAACCGGGGTAGTAATTTTACCGTTTTCAATCAGATAGGCTTCGCTGGTTGAAAACACGAATTTGCCTGAGGTGATATCGACCTGACCCCCACCGAAATTGACCGCATAGATACCCCGGTCAACCGAGGCGATAATCTCTTCTGCCTTGTGATCGCCAGGTAGCATATAGGTATTGGTCATGCGCGGCATGGGCAGATGTGCGTAGGACTCGCGACGACCGTTGCCGGTACTTTTTGTGCCCATCAACCGTGCGTTATGTTTGTCCTGCATATAACCGACCAGACGGCCTTTCTCAATCAAGGTAGTGTATTGCGTCGCTTCGCCTTCATCATCAATATTCAATGAACCACGTCTGAATTCCAGCGTACCGTCATCCACTATCGTACACAGTGGGGAAGCGACCTGTTCACCCATTTTGCCTGAGAAAGTGGAAGTCCCGCGTCGGTTGAAATCACCTTCCAAGCCATGTCCGACCGCTTCATGCAACAGCACGCCGGGCCAGCCGCTACCCAGAACGACCGGCATAGTACCTGCCGGGGCCGCCACGGCTTCCAGATTGACCAGGGCAATTCGCACTGCTTCCTGCGCATAACGCTGGGCCAGATTGTTATCACGGAAATAGCGGTAATCCATTCTGCGACCACCACCGGCACTACCGCGCTCGCGTCGACCGTTATTTTCAACAATCACGCTGACATTCATTCGGATTAAAGGCCGGATATCACTGCTGTAGGTGCCATCACTGGCAGCAATTAAAACGCTGTCGAGCTCACCGGCGAGGCTGACATTGACCTGTTTGACCCGTGGGTCAGCTTTTCGCGCAGCAGCATCTGCTTCACGCAGCAAGGACAGCTTCTCATCGACGCTCATGGCCAGAATCGGATCCTGACTGGAATACAGTACCGGCGTGGTCTGACGTTTCCACACCGCCACTTCCTGCTCGCGGCCCTGACGGGAAATTGCCTGAGCTGCGCTGGCGGCTTGTTGCAATGCCGGCAGAACGAGGTCATCGGAATAGGCAAAACCGGTTTTTTCACCACTACAGGCACGGACCCCGACACCCTGCTCGAGGTGGTAGCCACCATCCTTGATAATGCCGTCTTCCAGCAGCCAGCTTTCCTGGCGGGATTGCTGAAAATACAGATCAGCATAGTCGACGCCACCGGTCATCGTGGATGCCAGGGCATTTTCCAGATCCTGCTCGGTCAGTCCGGCAGGCAGAAGCAGTTGCTGTTGAACTTGTTCGGAAATGGATTTCATCAACTCAGGAATTATTGTCGCTATAAACTCATCATGATAGCAGATTAAGGGGTCTGTTGACCTTGTTCGGGCTCAGGACCCAGCACATTGAGTCTGGGATTATTCCATGGACCGGTCAGTTGATAGCTGTAGCTGATGAGATCCACGATTTCGCGGTCAAAAACCCGACCGGCAATCTTGTCGAACAGCAGAATGGCCGTCCCGACCCCGAGTCCAACAGGCCCCCCTGCGACTGCGCCCGCCAGTGGCAACGCCGAAGAAACCTTGGGGGTAATTTTAACCACCTGATCATAGGTTTTTGCCACCATATCAATCGGTCCGGAGACTTCAATCAGCGCCGAATCGCCCTGCATAGTCAGATTGTCCGTACGGGCAATGCCATTACTGAACTGAAATTGACCGCGGATGCTGCTGAAATCAAAGCCCTTACCGAATAAATCACTGAAATCCAGCGCCAATCGTCGTGGAATGGTGGCGATACTGAGCAGACCAAAAATGCGGCCCGCCGCACCCGGCTCGACCTCAATCAGGCTGCCGCGACCAACCGTCAGATCCAGTTTCCCCTGCATCTTCGCCAGCGAGAAAGACGTCGGGTCACCCTGCCAGCTGAGTTGACTGTTCAATTGGACCTGGCGGGCTTCTATCACTTCCTGGTAATTGTAATACGCCAGCAAAGCTTTCAAATCATCACTGGAGGCGACGATATCGAATTCACTGTGGCTGGATGATGCCGAGTGTGTCCAGCTGCCCGTCAACGAGGCCTGCAATACCGGAGAGGTGAGACTGGCAGACTCCACACGCCAGGTGTCTGCAATACGATTTGCCCGCAAGCTGAACTGCCCCAGTCGCATACCGTTCAGTTCAAACTCAGTGATATCCAGCCTTATCGGCGGCCATAACTTGTCTGTGCCAGTCGCTTGTGATGAGGTCTCTTTATCGTCAAGATTCAGCTTCAGATGTGCCAGTGAGACTATCAGCGGCCTGTCATTGCTGATCGCGGGCGGCACACTGATCGTGCCTTTGACCTGAGAGGATGCCAGATTGAACTGCCACTGCCCACGAGATTGGCTGGCAGAGAGTTGCAGATCGGTCAGCGTCCGCTGAGCCAGTTTCAGTTCATCAAAATGAAGCTCAATGGCATCAATGGCGGGGCTTTCGATATACAAATTTTCACGCTGAGCTCGCCAATCCAGCCAGGCATCCAAATCCAGCTGTGCCAGCCGGCCAGCAATTTGAAGACCACCGCGGCGTAACTCAGCAGGTTCACCACCCAGCATGATCTGACCGCGGGGCGCATTATCTTCAATTATCAGCGTGGCATGCAGCCAGTCTTCCCAGCTAAGGCGATAGCTCACCTGTTCATCGTTATCAATCTGCAGTTCAACGGGTTTACGTTGTCTGGCGGTTTTCCCCAAAGGCGCAGGCGCATCGACCGTGACACCAAATAAATCCGATTCAATACTGACTGCCACATCAAAAAGGCCTTCTTCCGGCTCCTCCACCATTAGCTCGGCGAAGTAATCCGTTTCACCGCTGATAAAGTCAGGAATCTGATCAGGCCAGAGTTTGCGTAAGTGTGTTACCGCCGCACTGCCATTGATTTCCACCCGGGTTTGCTCCGGGTCAGGCACGACCTCGATCTGCACCGGTTGATTCAGTGCCACCGCAGTGATGGTCTCCGCATCAACCCCGTTATTATTGAAGTTGAGCTGACCGTTTATCTGGCTGACGGTCAAATCCGGTATCGCTTTGGATCTGAGTTCACTGTCCGCAAATGTGACATGGCCGGATGCTTCAGTTTGATTCGGGTCGACCAGCGGCACCATCAGCTTCAGTTGAATATTACTGTTCCCACTGACTTCAACCCACTCCGCCACTGCGCCGAAACGTTTGTTAAGCGGACTGTTCTGTAAAAATGACAGCGCATCGTCTGTGGTGCCTGTCAGTGTGCCATCCACTCGCAGGATGGGATTATTCCGGACCAGATTTGAAATCGTCGTGGTCACATCGCGGAATGAAAAACCGGCAATTGTCCCGGTCTGACTTTCAATCAGAAGATTATTACCCTGACTGCTGACAGTGCCGTCAACGCCTATCAGATCAGGCCAGCCTTCCGCGTAATTGAGGCGGGTGTTCTCAACCTGCAACTGCATATCAAAACGGCCACGATCGGGCTCCTCATCAAAAGGAAACGCCGCGGGATCACCCTGTAATTCAATATAACCGCTACGGATAACACCTGTCTTAAAGGCGTCTCTGGACCATTTTTCAAAATCCTCGGGAATGATCGACGACGGCACATAATCACGCCAGCGGTTAGTCTGGATATCCTGCAGTTCCAACCTCAAGTCGGTATCAGTCACGCCATTGTGTTGATTAATCCGGCCATTGAGTCTGAGGTTCAAATCCTCATTCCAGGCACTGAGCTGTTGTGCCGACAGATGCCAGTTATCCTGCTGCCGCTGCCAGCTGATATGACCGGTGAGCGATTCCAGATAGATCGCCTCATCGAGCCAGTTGTCGGCATAAATTGTGGTCTTGTGACTATTGAGGCTGAGTTCACCCTGGTTCTGTTGCCAGTCAAGCTCAAAGCTTAAATCATTGGCGCCCGGGTAATCCTGCCACGGCAACAAAGCGAGCCCCTCGGCCCGCACTTGCAGGCTTGCTAAGCCGGCCTGCGGCTGATAGCTGGCTGACAACGTGTATATGTCACCGGCCGGTTTGGATTCCACCAGCCAGGTCGGCATGTCTTTCATCAGCAATGCCACCGAAGTCAGGTCACTAAGACGCAGATAATCTGCCTCGGCTTCAATTTCCCCATTCTGATGACGCTGCACAGTCACTGTTGTCTGTGGCCAGGCTTCGCCAGCCATTTGAATCTGCACTGCATCAGCATTCAATGTCCAGCTTTCAGCCTGCTCTGAGTAGCGGAACTGCCCCTGCAGTTGGTCCAGCGTGACCTGATCAAAGTCCTCGCCGGTTTTCTCACTACCCAGCGTGCTGTCGCTAATAACGGCATCAAGCTCCGCTGTGATATCACCTGAGACATTCTGGCTGGCCACGATCTCACCCGAAAAAAGCCCATCCCTGATCTGTAGCCCTTTCATCGGAACACCGGCCAACAAGGGTGCCATTGATAAATCATCGGTCATCAATTCCGCCTGCCAGGCAGTCACCGTATAAGCCTCATCTATCTCGGCACTGGCAGTGAGCGACACCGAACTGCCAACAGACTCAGGTAACAGAATATCCGCATCGGCCTGCCATTGACGACCAGCAAACTGCAGTTCGAGCTGCTGCAATTGGTAATGACCAGACAGGGCGGGCTGCTTTCTGTCCTGATAGTCCAGGGAAATCGCACTGAGTTCCAGTTGCTTGAGCCAGCTGAACCAGCGCAAGACTTCCGGGACGGTAGTTTGTGAGTCAACCTGACGGCCCGGTTCCAGACCAATCAACCTCATCTGACCCTGCTGGGTGCGCTCGAGCTTTAAGCGCGACTGGCGAATACTGGCGTCAGCCACAACCGGCTCGCCACTAGTGATGGTTTGCAGAATATCCAGACTCAGATATACCTGACCGGCCGTGATAATCGGCGTGTCTGCGGTCTTTGACTTGACCTTAACCTGGCGCACTTCCAGCTTGGGAATAAGGTCAAACCAGTACAGCCCGGCGGAATCAATCGTCACTGGATAGCCGGTTTGCTGGCTGGCCCAATCGGCAATTTCATCTTTGCGTTGCGCGACTTCCTCGGACAGCCACATTGCTGCCATCAGGCCCAGTAAGCCGAGAATAATCACAACCACCAGCAGATAAAATAGCTGGCGGCTGGCAATATGTAGGCTGCGAAGTAACATCAATGGCCTACATCAGCACCACGTTGAATTGCTCACGACCATATTGTGTCTCGCACTGGAACAGGATTGGCTTGCCAATGAGTTGCTCCAGCTCCGCCACCTTGGTCGAATCCTCGTCATTAAGCCGGTCGATAATATCCTGCGAAGCCAGGATCAGAAACTGCTTGGTCTCATACTGTCTGGCTTCACGCATGATTTCACGGAAGATCTCATTACAGACAGTTTCTACATTCTTGGTGTAGCCCTTGCCCTCACAGCAGGGGCAGGGTTCACACAGAATATGCCCGAGACTTTCACGGGTGCGTTTACGGGTCATTTCTACCAGGCCCAGTTCCGAGACCGCGCTGATATTGTGACGGGCCCGATCCAGTGACATGGCTTTTTCCAGCGCCCGCATCACCTGCTCACGATGGCTGAGTTCTTCCATATCGATAAAGTCGATAATGATAATGCCGCCGAGATTACGAACCCGCAGCTGGCGGGCAATCGCATGGGCTGCTTCCAGATTGGTTTTGAAGATGGTTTCTTCGAGGTTCTTATGGCCGACAAAGCCACCGGTATTGACATCAACCGTGGTCATCGCCTCAGTTTGATCAAATATCAGATAACCACCCGATTTAAGCGGGACTTTGCGCTGCAATGCTTTCTGGATTTCATCCTCGACCCCGAACAGATCAAACAACGGCAGGTCACCGTCGTAGTATTCAAGTCTGGCAGCACACTCGGGCATGAAGCCTTCGGCAAAATGCACCGCTTTATGGTAAACATTTTCGGCATCGATTCGGATTCGCTCGATATCGGCATTAAACAGGTCACGCAAGGCCCGCATCGCCAGCGGCAAATCCTCATGCAGTGGCTCACCACAAATGACGGTTTGTTTGCGCTCTTCCAGTTTGCCCCAGAGACGGTAAAGAAACTTGAGATCGGCTTCCAGCTCAGCCTCTGTAACACCTTCAGCTGCCGTACGCAGAATATAGCCACCGGTCCCCGGATCCAGCAGGCTGGTCAGCGAATTTTTCAGTCGCTCACGCTCTTCTTCGGTTTCGATTTTGAGCGAAACACCAATACCTTCCGTTTCAGGCATATAGACCAGATAACGGGAGGAGACCGATAACTGCGTCGTGAGTCGTGCGCCTTTGGTGCCCATCGGATCCTTAATGACCTGCACCAGAATTTCCTGGCCTTCTCTGAGCAGACTGCTAATGGTCGGCTCAACGTTGGGCGCTTCTTTTAAATCACCTGTCTGGCCCTTGGGGATGGAAATATCTGACACATGCAGGAATGCAGCACGCGACAAACCAATCTCGACAAAAGCTGCCTGCATACCGGGTAAAACCCGACAGACTTTGCCTTTGTAGATATTGCCGACCAGACCCCGATATTCACTGCGCTCAATAAATACTTCCTGCAAAACGCCGTTATCTACGACGGCAGCGCGTGTTTCACTGGGCGTGATATTAATCAGAATTTCACTGCTCATCGACTGTCCGTCTACCCTTCTGCGTTCTGCATTAAAAGTTGTCCTGTTTCCCTGATCGGCAGGCCCATAATGCCGGAATAACTGCCCTGAATATGATCGATAAAAAGTGCACCCAGTCCCTGCACAGCATAACTCCCGGCTTTATCACGACCTTCGCCGGTCTGAATATACCAGTCGATCTGGGCTTCACTCATCTCTGCGAAGCTGACCTGACTGACGCTGATTGCCGTCAGAAGCACATCCGGAGAAGCCAGTGCCACTGCAGTCATCACTTTATGGGTATTGCCTGACAACATTTTTAACATACGCCGGGCATCGGCGTCATTGACCGGTTTACCAAAAATGGCCTGTTCCACAATCACCGCGGTATCGGCAGCCAGCACCGGTTTTTTATCCTGAGCAGCCAGCATCGCCAAACCGGCTCGGGCTTTATCGATGGCGATACGCTCAACATACATTGCGGGCGCTTCGCCCGTTTGCACCGATTCATCTACATCCGGGGCAATCACAGCGAAGTCCACTGCCATCTGACTGAGAAGTTCACGCCGCCTTGGCGATCGTGAGGCAAGGTAAACAGGGGGGAAGTTCATGCGCGATGATAGGGGTGATTTTGCAGGATAGTCCAGGCCCGGTACAGTTGCTCAGCGAGCACAATACGCACCAGCGGGTGCGGCAGGGTCAATGGTGATAAAGACCACTTCTGATCGGCGCGTTGTAAACAACTGGTGTCCAGCCCGTCCGGGCCGCCCACTATCAATGACACATCACGACCATCGGTCAGCCAGGACTGCATCTGTTCGGAAAGTGTCTCGGTATCCCAGCTTTTGCCGTCCACTTCCAAAGCAATGACATGATGACTGTCAGGGATAGCTGACAGAATGCGGCCTGCTTCATCCTTTTTCCATTGCTCTGGCTGGGCGGTTTTACCGCGTTTGGCCGGTGCGATTTCAAGCAGTTGTAACTGGCATTCACGCGGCAGACGCCGGCTGTATTCTTCAAAACCCTGTGTCACCCAGCCAGGCATCTTGGTGCCGACCGCGACCAGGTTGATTTTCATTCCTTGTCAGCCGACAGCTTCTCGCTTTGCTCGGGCACACTCCAGAGTTTTTCCAGGTTATAGGTCAGGCGGGTTTGTGGCGTCATGATATGGGTAATAACATCACCCAGATCGACCAGCGCCCATTCACCTACTGTTTCGCCCTCGACACCGAGCGGCTGGACACCGGCCGACTTGGCCTGCATCACGACTTCGTTAGCGAGTGCCTTGACCTGACGACTGGATTTACCGGTAGCGATGATCATCATATCGGTCACATCGGTCATCTCAGTGACATCCAAAACCTGAATATCTTCCGCCTTGATATCTTCAAGCGCGTTGATAACCAGTGATTTGAGTTCTTCAGCCTGCATTGGGCTCTCCGTATCAATAAAAGTTAATAATAGTGTAACGCAAGGTCGTGAACCGTTGTGTCTGATTCATCCTGCGGAAGCTGCTGTGGACGCGCTGCGGGCAACCAGGCTGAGGTTTTGCCGGTCACAAAGTATGCGGTCAGTCCCAGCCACTCATGCCAGGCGACTTCCAGCACGCCAAGATGCGCAAACAAAGCAAAATCCCAGTAACGTTGTGCCGGTTTGCTGCTGCGATAATCAACCGGGTAAGGAATCACATTGATACCCTGTTTTCTGGCGATACCGACTGCGCGCGGCATATGAAAGGCCGAAGTCACCAGCAGATAGCGGCCCGCTGCCTCAGGAAGCAGTGGTTTAATCATCACAAAGTTTTCGTAGGTATTGCGTGACCGGGTTTCCATCTTGATCCGTTCAGGTTCAATCCCCGCCTGAGTCAGCAAGGTCAGCGATACCCGTCCTTCGCGGTCCAGATCCGGCATTTGTATCAGATTACTGCCGCCGGTGTAGATAATAGGCAGCTCGGAATAATGACGACTCAGTTCGGCAGCAACAAGAATGCGTTCAGCACTTTCACCGACTTCTGCACTGCCCCAGCCGCTCGACAGTTTTAAATTTTCGGCACCGCCCAGCACGACAATGCCATCAATACCCGCCGGCAGTGTTGCCTGCGGCTGAAAGCGGGCTTCCAGTGGCTGCATCAACCAGTCGCCGACTGGATAGGCCATAACGGCAAAAGCCAGCAGACTCAAGAGCGTCAATAGACGGCGGGCAGCTTTGATGTAATTCAGCCACAGCAATAGGGTTGCCAGTATTAAAAACCAGACCAGCAGACTGGTCGGGCTCAACAGTCCCCACACCAGCTTGGATAAAACGAAAAACTGGTTTTCCATCAGGAAGCTTGCGGCCTGATTTGATACATTCCCATTTGCTCAATCAGTGTAATCACGGCATCAGGGAGTAAATAACGGACATCGCGATTCTCATATAAGGCTTCACGTATTGCTGTTGCCGAAATGGCGAGTTGCGTCACCGGAATCGACCAGATTTTACCGGCAGCCAATAATTCATCCCCCTGCTGCGCCTGATGAGCGTGATACCACTGTGCCAGTTCATCCGGCATATTTAAATGTTCTTCCGGCCGCTGCATCACCACGATATGCGCCAGTTCGATAATCTGCTGCCAGCGTGACCAGCTGTTCAGGCTGCGAAAGGCATCGGTCCCCATCAGCACAAACAAGGGATTGTCCGGCAATTCTTCGCGCAGACTAAGCAGGGTATCTACCGTATAAGACGGCCCTTCCCGGTCCAGCTCGCGATCATCAACCACCAGCCTGGGATGATTTTTAATCGCCAGCTCCAGCATCAGCCGCCGTTCCTGCGGGCTTGCCACCGGCTCAATCCGGTGCGGAGGCAAAGCACAGGGAATCAGCCGCAGGTGCTCCAGGTCCAGTGCTTCAACCACGTCCAGTGCGGTACGCAAATGGCCGAAATGAACCGGGTCAAAGGTCCCACCCAGAATGCCGATAGCTGCTTTAGTTTCTGATTTGCCCACTACCCAAGACTATCCATTTTTGTGAGGTCAGCCCTTCCAGTCCGACCGGACCGCGGGCATGAATTTTATCGGTCGAAATCCCGATCTCGGCACCGAGGCCATACTCAAAACCATCGGCAAAACGGGTTGAGGCATTCACCATCACCGAGCTGGAGTCGACCTCAGCCAGAAACCGGCGGGCGCGCTGATAGTTTTCAGTCACAATTGACTCGGTGTGACCGGAACTATGTTGATGGATATGCTCCATCGCTTCATCCAGCCCGTCGACGATTTTAATCGACAGAATCGGTGCCAGATATTCGGTATCCCAGTCAGTATCGCTGGCAGCATTGATATCATTCAGAATCGCACGGGTACGACTACAGCCGCGCAGTTCCACCCCTTCATCACCATAACGCACAGCAAGCCGGGGGAGAATGGTGTCAGCCACTGCCGCATCGACCAGCAGTGTTTCCATGGCATTGCAAACGCCGTAACGATGACATTTAGCATTGAAGGCAATCTCTTCTGCCATATCCAGATCAGCCTCGCTGTCGATATAGACATGACAAATGCCGTCCAGGTGCTTGATGACCGGTACCTTGGCCTCGTTGCTGATGCGTTCAATCAGGCTTTTACCGCCGCGGGGAACAATGACATCAACAAATTCCGGCATCGTGATCAACTGACCGACTGCCGCTCTGTCCGTGGTTTGTACCACCTGCACTGCCGTTTCCGGCAGTCCCGCCTGTTCCAGACCACGACGGATACAGGCAGCAATCGCCTGGTTGGAATGAATGGCTTCACTGCCACCGCGCAAAATCGTGGCATTACCGGATTTCAGACACAGAGCCGCAGCATCAGCGGTGACATTAGGACGAGATTCATAAATGATACCGACCACACCCAAGGGCACGCGCATGCGGCCCAGTTGAATACCGGAGGGACGATAGGTCATCTCACTGATTTCACCGACTGGATCCGGCAAAGCCGCAATCTGCTCCAGCCCTTCTGCCATCGATTCAATACGGGCATCCGACAGGGTCAAACGATCGAGCAGGGCCGCTTCCAGGCCTTTGCTTCTGCCCGCTTCCAGATCCCGTTCATTTTCCCGCTTCAGGGTTTCAGCGGCCGCACGAATTTCCGCCGCCATGGCAAGCAGCGCCCTATTTTTGGTTTCGGTGCCGGCGCGTGCCAGTGCGCGGCTCGCCTGGCGGGCGTGCTGCCCCAGGCTTTGCATGTACTCATTGACGTCCAACAAAAGACTCCTTCGTGTTTTCTTAAATCAGGCTTGCCTGACACCGGCCGCCTGCAGACAGAGCTTTTCCAGCAAGCCCCAGGGGCAGGTTTTCAACACACCTTTGGCCGCTTTATCGATGTCGGCCATTTGGGTCAGAAATTGCTGCCAGCGCTGACTGTCATAACGCTGCAGCGCTTCACGCATCAGCGGTTTATTCTTGTCCCAGACCGGGGGTTTCTGAGCGGCAAACACCTGCTCTAATGAACGCCCCGATTGCAGTTCCACGGACATCGCGACAATGCGTCTGAGTGACCAGGCAACGGCAGAAAAAACCGCCAGAATATCAACACCTTCTGCGCGCAAGTGCTCTATTATACGGGGGATTCTCTGCGCCTGTCCTGCCAGCACGGTATCCATCAGCCCGAAAGCTTCAAAGCGCGCATTGTCGGCGACAGATTGCAGAATCAGATCTTCACTCAGCTCGCCATTGATACTGAGTAATTCCAGCTTGTCGATTTCCTGGGCGGCCGCGAATAAGTTGCCTTCCACCCGTTCGGCAATGAGGCTTGCCAGCCGGTTATCGCAGTTAAGACCGCGTTGTTTCATGCGCTGCATCACCCAGCCTGGTAAATGCGTCGCATCCACCGGCCAGATGGGCACGTTGGCACCCAGCTTATCCAGTTCAGTAAACCACTTGGCTTTTTGTGAACGGTTATCGATTTTGCCACTGATGATAATCAGGGTGGTGTCCTGTGGTGGGGCGGCTGCAAAGCGGCGCAGGCTCTCGCCTCCCTCCTTGCCCGGACTCCCCGAAGGCAGGCGGATTTCAATCAGCCGCTGACTGGCGAATAATGACAGGCTCTGTTCCTGCCACTTGATTTGTGTCCAGTCAAAACGCCCCTCGACATGCCAGACTTCACGGTCGTTGGCGCCGGCATCGCGAATCCGCTTCCTGATTTTATCGGCGCTCTCTTCCACCAAAAGCGCTTCATCACCATGCACCAGATAAACCGGCAACAAAGACTGCTGCAAAGCCCCGTCGAGTTGTTCTGCCTTCAGCCGCATCCTAATTCAAGGCTGACAGCCGTCGGATAATGCTCTGTACCATTTGCTTATACATATCCTCACGCAATACCCGTTGCTGTTCGTCCATGGCCAGGATCTGGTTCTGATCGAACTGATAATCACGTCTGGCTTCAACCCGTTGCTTGTCACCGATGAGTTCACCGTTTTCATCGGTAATTTGATAAATCGCCCAGGCTTCCAGCTCGTATTCACGTACTTTGGCATTGCTGCCTACTGTCAGCACATTCTGCTGATAGCGGTTTTCCAGCACGGTGAACAGGGACGCGCCTTCCTGATAGTCCTCAAGCACATTGATGCCGTTACGTTGTAAAGCACGTTTCAACTGCAGACCAAATGAATCCTGCCGTGTGTTGACACCCTGTATGTAGAGCGTCTTCAGTTCTTCCGGTACCGCAGCAGCGCCCCTGAGCTGGAAGCCGCAAGCTGTCAGCGTCAGAATGACCAGTGCGATAAAGCTTCTGAACACAACATGATTCATGTTTTATTTCCTTTATTAACCAGCCACGACGATATTCAACAAGCGTCCGGGCACCAGAATGACTTTACGGACTTCCTTACCCTCGGTAAACCGCTGCACGTTTTCCTCAGCAAAAGCAATCTCTTCAACCGCTTGCTGATCAGCTTCCGCCGGTACCGCGATTCTGGCTCTGAGTTTACCGTTAACCTGCACCATCAGTTCAATTTTATCCTGCTTCAGTGCGGCTTCATCGACAGTGGGCCATTGGGCGTCCACCACTGCCTCCTGATGGCCCAGCATCTGCCACAACTGATGACTGATATGCGGTGTAATCGGTGACAGCATCAACACCACCAGTTCCAGACTTTCCTGCAACACCGCCCGACCCTGTTCGCTGTTGTCATCCAGCTTGGCGACTGCGTTCATCAGCTCCATCACCGCGGCAATGGCCGTGTTAAAGGTATGACGGCGGCCAATGTCATCTGTGACCTTAGTCAGCGTTTGATGAGCCTGACGACGCAGATTCTGCAGGTTGTCAGGCAAGTGACCGGTATCAATCTGAACAGTCCCGCCCAGCTCAACATGCTCACTGACCGCGCGCCACAAGCGCTTGAGGAAACGGTTGGCGCCTTCAACGGCTTTATCCGACCATTCCAGTGACATCTCCGGCGGGGCTGCGAACATCATAAATAGACGCGCAGTATCAGCACCATACTCATCAATCAATGCCTGCGGATCCACGGTGTTACCCTTGGACTTGGACATTTTGGCACCGTCTTTCAGCACCATGCCCTGGGTCAGCAGGTTTTTAAACGGCTCATCTCCGGACACCAGTCCTTCATCACGCATCAGCTTATGGAAGAACCGCGCATAGAGCAGATGCAAAACGGCGTGTTCAATACCACCGATATACTGATCGACCGGCAGCCAGTAATCGGCGCGTTCATCCAGCATTGTCTGGTCATTATCCGGGCAGGTAAAACGGGCGTAATACCAGGACGACTCAAAGAAGGTATCAAACGTATCGGTTTCGCGTTCAGCATCGCCACCGCATTGCGGACACTGACACTGATAAAATTCGGGCATCGATTTAATCGGTGAACCGGATCCGTCGACAATGACATCTTCCGGCAATGTGACCGGTAAATCAGCTTCCGGCACCGGCACCGAGCCACATTCAGGACAGTTGATAATCGGGATCGGCGTGCCCCAGTAACGCTGGCGTGAAACGCCCCAGTCACGCAGACGGTAATTAGTCTGCCGTTCACCCAGACCTTTTTCAGCCAGGAATGCTGCAATCGCCTCAAAAGCCTGTTCACTGGAAAGATCATCGAATTGCTGTGAATTAAGCAGGCGACCTTTGTCAGTGAAAGCTTCTTTATTGAGGTCAATCTCAATTTCATTGACCGGCTCGATAACCTGCTTCACCGGCAGATCGTATTTCCGGGCAAATTCGAAATCACGCTGATCATGCGCCGGTACCGACATCACAGCGCCAGTGCCATAGCCCATCAGAACAAAGTTGGCTGCCCACACCGGCACCTGTTCACCAGTGACCGGATGAACCGCCGTCAGACCGGTAGCGACGCCTTTCTTCTCAGCCGTTTCCATTGCCGCTTCCGAGGTTTGCATCCGGCGGCATTCTTCGATAAAGCTGGATAATTCCGGATTATTCTCAGCCGCTTTCAGCGCCAGTGGATGCTCAGCAGCAACAGCCACATAACTGACACCCATCAGCGTGTCAGGCCGCGTAGTATAAACAGCCAGACTGTCGTCGCTGTTAGCTATATTGAATTGAATCTGTACGCCCTGTGAGCGGCCAATCCAGTTTGCCTGCATGGTGCGGACCTGTTCCGGCCAGCCATCCAGCTGATCCAAATCAGCCAGCAATTGATCGGCATAGTCAGTGATTTTCATAAACCACTGTGGAATCTCACGACGCTCTACTTTGGTATCGCAGCGCCAGCAGCAACCATCGATGACCTGCTCGTTGGCGAGCACCGTCAAATCATGGGGGCACCAGTTCACCGCGGCGGTTTTCTTGTATACCAGTCCCTTTTTAAACAGCCGGGTAAACAGCCACTGTTCCCAGCGGTAATAGTCGGGTTTGCAGGTCGCCAGTTCCCGTTGCCAGTCATAGCCCAGTCCCAGGCGCTGCAGCTGTCCGCGCATGTAATCGATGTTCTGATAAGTCCAGGCAGCCGGTGCCACCTTGTTCTTAATCGCCGCATTTTCCGCAGGCAGACCGAAAGCATCCCAGCCCATCGGTTGCAGGACGTTTTTTCCCTGCATTCGCTGATAGCGGGAAATCACATCACCGATGGTGTAATTACGCACATGCCCCATATGCAGCTGACCGCTGGGATACGGGAACATCGACAGACAATAAAACTTCTCCCTGTCAGGATCTTCGGTGACCTGAAAGCTGTTGTTCTCCTGCCAGAATTGCTGGGCAGCGGCTTCCACTTCATCAGGGCGATATTCTTGTTGCATGGACTCTCTTTGGATACGGGAAATTTGAAATCGCTTAGGATACCTCAGCGCGGCGAAGGCTCAAAATATAGTTCAGCGCAATGCCAATAAAAAAGCAGCCCGCAGGCTGCTTCAATTGAATGGATTGTCAATGTCTGCGCAGGCCAGCGCTTGAGACTCATTTGCCAGCAGCCATCAGGGTTTCGTATTTGGCATAAAGCTGGTCATGATTCTCGACGTTATCCGGGTCCTTGGGAATGCAGTCGACCGGACATACTTCCACACACTGCGGCGTGTCGAAGTGACCCACACATTCGGTACAAAGATCAGGGTCGATTTCATAAATTTCAGCACCTTGCGAGATGGCGCCATTGGGGCACTCGGGCTCGCATACATCGCAGTTGATGCATTCATCGGTGATAAACAGGGACATCTCTTACTCCACAATTCAGTATTAAAGCGATCTTATCGCTGTTATTTGGGCGCAGGCAATTTGGCTTTCAATGCTGCCTGCACGCAAGGGGCGACGAACTCAGACACGTCACCGCCGAGAATGGCAATTTCCTTCACCAGCGACGAGGAGACAAAGCTCAGGTTTTCCGCCGGGGTCAGAAACAGGGTTTCCACTTTCGACTGCATACGCCGGTTCATGGTTGCCAGTTGTAACTCATACTCAAAATCCGACACTGCCCGCAGGCCACGGATAATGACATTGGCTCCCATGCTGATAGCTTCATTAACCAGCAAGCCCTCAAATCCGCGTACTTCGACATTCTCCAGGCCCTGCAGTGTTTCCCGTACCAGTTCGACACGCTGGTCCAGGCTGAACATCGGTTGTTTTCCGGGATTGATCGCAATCGCTACAATCACTTTGTCGAACAACGAGGCAGCCCGGTTGACCAGATCGATATGGCCATAAGTAATCGGGTCGAATGTTCCCGGGTAAATAGCGGTGGTCATCCGTCGGCTGCTCCCGGTTGATATTCAAATAAAGCGTATTTTACATCACCTGCCTGCTTTTCTCGCAAACAATGCCAGGACGAAGGCAATAAAGGCTGAGACTGGCGACGAGGATACTCAAGATAAATGCGGGCGCCTTCATTGAGCAGACCGTTCTCAGTGAGTTGCTCAGCCACGTTTGACCACAAATCGAGCTGATAAGGCGGATCAAGAAAAACCACATCAAAAGGCTCGCTGACTGTAGCCAGATAAGATTCGATGCGGCTATGGATAATGTCACACTGATCTGCCTTGAGTACACCCTGGTTCTGTTTCAGATCATTGAAGGCCTGTCGATCGGCTTCCACCATGACGACCAGAGAGGCACCGCGTGATGCCGCTTCGAATCCCAATGCGCCGCTGCCGGCAAAGCAGTCCAGGCAGCGACTGAAACCCAGCATCGGTTGCAGCCAGTTGAACAGGGTTTCACGTATCCGGTCACCGGTGGGCCGCAGGCCTTCGACATCCGAAAAACTCAATGGCCGGCCCCGCCAGGCACCGGCTATGATGCGTAATGAACCTGCTTTATTCTGTTTCTGTTGTCTCGCCACCCACCAGCACCGTCAGCATAGTATCGGCATTCACACGTCGCGCGAATGCCTGTTTGATATCCGCCACGGTCACGGCTTCGACTTTGTCGTTAAAGCTGTCGAGATAGTCCAGTGGCAAATCGTAGAATCCTATCATAGCGAGGTAATCTGCGATCTTACTGTTACTGTCTACCCGTAAGGCAAAGCCGCCGGTAATATTCTGTTTGGCTGCGGTCAGTTCGGCTTCGGTGGGCCCATTTTCTATAAATGTTTTGAGTGTATCCTTGAGTACAGTCAAGGCTTCTTGCGCTTTTTCATTGCGGGTTTGCAGTGCGAACTGATATGGCCCTTTTTGCTGCATCGGCCTGAAATAACTGTAAACGCCATAAGTCAGCCCCCGTTTTTCACGCAATTCATCGCTGAGCTGGGATACCAGGCCACTGCCGCCAAGAATATGATTGCCGACATAGAGCGGGAAATAGTCCGGGTCATCGCGAGTGATACCGGTCTGTCCCATCACAATGGTGGTCTGGGTTGACGGGAAACTTCTGTTGATGAGCTGAGACTGTTGCATCGCCTCCACTTCAGGCAGCGTTTCTGCCGGGTTGCCGGTGGCAAGCCCCGCTGTCAGGCGACGGGCAATAACTTCAGCTTGGTTGCGTTTTACTGCACCGACAATTACCACCACCGCGTTACTGCTGACATAGTAACGGTCATAGAAGCTTTGCAGGTCGGCCGGTGTCAATTGCTGAACGCTCTCTGCATTGCCGGCAGGCATCACGCCATAAGGGTGCTGGTCATAGAGGTTTTCATAAAATGCCCGGGTTGCAATCGCCTGCGGTGACTGGTTTTCAGCCTGCAGTCCGGTTAACAGTGACTGTTGAATGCGATCAAACGCGTCCTGCGGGAAAGCCGGAGTGGACAATACCTTGCTGTAAGTAGCCATCGCCTGCTCAAAAGCCTGTTTTTCAGTCAGGGTACGTAAGCTGAGCACCGCCATATCGCGCTCGGAGCTGGCCCCGAATTTGGCACCGACATTGGCAAAAGCACTGGCTATGTCATCGGCGTTCATGTTGTCCGTGCCTTCATCGATCATCGCTGCGGTCATTTTCGCCATGCCCGGCAGTTCGCCATCACGGGCAGCACCGGCATCAAACACCACGCTGATATCAACCATGGGCAGTTCCGGCGCCGGGACAAAATAAACGCGTGCCTGGTTGTCGGTGGTCCAGTGCTGGATATCCGGTCCGGCCCAGCTCAGACCGGTCGTCATAAAAGTCAGCAAAAAAACAAAAGCTCTAGCGAACATGCGCATCTCCAGCGTTTGAAACAGGACGGCGTCCATCCAGTGGTAACGGAACCAACTCGGCGATAGTCAGGCTGTCGTCAGTAAAATATTTGTTGGCAACGGCCTGCACCTGTTCAGCCGTGACGGCTTTGATGTTATCGACGTATTGTTCGCCGACCATCCAGTCAAGGCCAATGGTTTCGAGCATGCCTATCTGCATGGCCTGATAAAACACACTGTCTTTTTCATAAACTGTTTCTGCGACCACCTGGGCTTTGACGCGGTCAAGCTCTTCTGCTGTCACCGGGCTTTGCTTGAGTCGTTCAATCTGTTCACGAACAGCCGTCTCCAAATCATCAACCGTCTTGCCGTTGGCAGGAGTACCTGCCACCAGGAACAAATCCTTTAATCGTGAAAACAGGCTGTTACCGGCACCGACGCTGGTTGCCACCTGTTGTTCACGCACCAGCTCTTTTGCAAAGCGGGCACTGTTTCCGCCATCAAGAATGCCGGCCAGCACTTCCAGCGCATAGGGTTCCCAGCTGTTTTCTTCAGCCACAGTTTTTGCCCCCGGCACTTTCCAGCCCATCATCAGATAAGGCAGTTCGGCCGGTGCTTTCACTTTGATTTCGCGAATACCTAATTGCGGCACTTCCACACGTGGCTTCAATTCAGCGATTTTCTCAGGCTTGAGCGGGCCGAAGTACTGCTTGGCCAGTTCCAGTACCGCTTTTGGCTCGACATCACCGGCCACCACGACGGTGGCGTTATTAGGGGCATACCACATCTGATACCACTCACGCAGATTGTCAGCCTCGTAGTGCTGAATATCACTCATCCAACCAATAATCGGGTGGTTATAGGGACTACTCATAAAAGCGGTGGCATTAAAATGTTCACGCAGCAGTGATTGCGGGTTATCTTCAGTGCGCATACGCCGTTCTTCGGCGACAACATCACGCTCTTTCAGCAATTCGGCCTGCTCAATCACCAAGTTACGCATCCGGTCAGCTTCATGCTTGAAACTCACCTCCAGGCGGTCTTTGTGTAACTTTTGAAAATAGGCTGTGTAATCCCGACCGGTGAAGGCATTTTGCTCACCGCCGTTACGAGCGATGATTTGTGAGAATTCGTTGGGCTCCAGATTCTCCGTGCCCTTGAACATCATATGCTCAAGCACATGCGAGATGCCGGTAATGCCGTTGTATTCGTAACTGGAGCCGACTTTGTACCAGATTTGCGAAACCACTACCGGTGCGCGGTGATCCTCTTTTACGATGAGTTTGAGCCCGTTTTCAAGCTCAAACTCGCTGACCTGTGCCTGTACAATACCGGGCAGCAACAGGGCCAGCCAGGCTAGATTTTTTAATTTCAGCATCTGCATCTCTTTAATGGCTGCGTGATAAGATTGTCCGTCGAAGTGTAACGACAAGCAGAAAATATGTTTAGTTTCCTCAGAAAAAAAAACAAAAGCACCGAGCCGGAAACGGCTACAGAGCAGGTTGAGACGCCTGTTGAAATAACACAGCAGTCCAACGATCAAGATGAACCTGAAGTGGTCGCGGAAACGCAGCCCAAAACCGGCTTGTTCGGCCGACTAAAATCGGGGCTGAGCCGCACCAGTAATAAACTGACTGAAGGTTTTGCCAGCCTGGTGCTGGGCCGCAAAACTATTGACGATGAGCTGCTGGAAGAGCTCGAAACCCAATTACTGACTGCTGACCTGGGAGTGGATGCCACATCCCGTATTATTGATGATTTGACCCAGCGCGTTGCCCGCAAACAACTCGGCGATGTCGAAGCCCTGTTCAATGCGATGCGCGATGACATGGTCAACATCCTCGAACCCAGCGCCAAACCTTTAGTTATCCCGGCCAAACAGCGACCCTTTGTAATTCTGATGGTAGGCATCAACGGTGTGGGTAAAACCACCACTATCGGCAAGCTGGCCAAACAATTTCAGCAGGAGGGCAAGAAAGTCATGCTCGCCGCCGGTGATACCTTCCGTGCTGCTGCCGTTGAACAGTTACAGGTCTGGGGTGAACGCAATCAAATTCCAGTGATTGCTCAGCCCACCGGTGCCGACTCCGCCTCGGTGATCTATGATGCGCTGGAAGCCGCCAAGGCCCGTGATGTGGATATCCTGATTGCCGATACTGCAGGCCGACTGCATACCCAGTCCAATCTGATGGAAGAACTCAAAAAAGTGAAACGGGTAATGGCAAAAGTGGATGAAACAGCGCCGCATGAAGTCATGCTGGTCGTCGATGCCGGCACCGGCCAGAATGCCCTGCAACAGGCACAACAATTTGATCAAGCCGTCGGTGTCACCGGCATCACCCTGACCAAACTGGATGGCACCGCCAAAGGCGGTATTATCTTTGCCATTGCCGATAAAACCGGCCTGCCGATACGTTATATCGGTGTGGGTGAGAAAATTGATGATTTACGCCCCTTTAATGCCAACGACTTTGTCGATGCCCTGCTAGGACGAGAAGACGATTAATGATTCGCTTCAGTGAGGTTTACAAACGCTATCCCAACCAGCATGAAGCCTTGTCCGGTCTCAGCTTTGAGTTGGACAAGGGCGAAATGGCTTTTCTCACCGGTCATTCCGGTGCAGGCAAAAGCACGCTGCTGAAGCTGATTGCATTAATTGAGCGCAGCTCACACGGTCAGGTCTGGGTCAATAATCAGAATCTGACACGTCTGCCCAAGTGGAAAGTCCCCTATTACCGCCGCAAAATCGGACTGGTGTTTCAGGACCATAATCTGCTGCATGATCGCACCGTATTCGACAATGTTGCGCTGCCGTTGATTATCGCCGGAGAAAATCATCGTGAGATCGGACGCCGGGTCAGAGCAGCACTGGATAAAGTGGGCCTGCTGGGTAAGGAGCGCAGTCTGCCGATCGCGCTTTCCGGAGGTGAGCAGCAACGTGTCGGTATCGCCCGCGCCGTGGTCAACCGGCCCCCGGTGCTGCTGGCTGACGAACCGACGGGTAATCTCGACCCGGCACTATCAGAGGAAATCATGCATCTTTTTGAACAATTCAATCAGGTGGGTGTGACCGTCTTTATTGCCTCTCATGATCAGGAACTGATTAACCGCCTGTCACATCGTCAAATCGCGCTAAACCAGGGACGTCTGGCCTGATGCTGAAACTCAATTTACACAACTATTTTCTGCGTCATCTGCAGGTGATGCTCTACAGCCTGGGTCAACTCTGGCGCACCCCTGCTGCCACCACAATGACTGTGCTGGTCATCGGTATTGCACTGGCTTTACCGGCGGGGCTCTATGTGCTGTTGAAAAATGTAGAACAGGTCAGCAGTGAGTGGGAAGAAGCCAGTCAGATCTCGCTGTTTCTTCACCACAGGACCCCCGATCAGCGTGGCAAGCAACTGGCCGAACAATTATTGACCTGGCCTGATATCAATGCCGTTCACTATCAGTCGGCTAAAGATTCTCTGGATGAATTCCGCCAGTTATCCGGTCTCGATAGCCTGCTGGATACCCTGCCCAACAATCCACTGCCACCGGTCATCATTATTCAACCGGAAGCCGGCCAGCAACAGAGTGAAGCTTTACAGAGCCTGCTGGACAGGCTACAGAATATGCAGGAAGTCGAACTGGCTAAGCTGGACATGGAATGGCTGCAGCGTCTGCGCAGTATCAACGAGGCCGGCGAACGAGGCATCAGCATTCTGGCCATTTTGCTATCACTCAGCGTTTTGCTGGTGATAGGCAACACGATTCGCCTCGCTATTCTGAATCGTCAGACTGAAATCCGCGTGATCAAACTGGTCGGCGGCACCAATGCCTTTGTCCGCAGACCGTTTCTCTATACCGGCTTCTGGTATGGTCTTCTGGGCGGCGCGATTGCCTGGCTGACCCTGCTGCTGACTTTACTGTTTATCAGTGGTCCGGTGAACCGGCTGGCAGCCCTGTATGACAGTCAGTTCACGCTTAACTGGCTGAGCGGACAGATGTTTATTGCCCTGCCTCTTTTCGGGCTGATACTCGGGGTACTTGGTGCCTGGCTCGCAGTAGGGCGACACTTGAATGAAATCGAACCCACTTAAACAGCTAAAAACAGGAACTTTTACCCTGTTTTATGCCTCATATAGTGGCAAGATAACATTTAATGCTATGATTTAAGTGATGACTCTCTGGAGACTGTGCAGATGACAACAAATGTGGCCCAATACGAACTGGCTCTGGCACCGATCGGTAACCTCGACGCCTACACCAGTCTGGTACACACCATTCCTGTCCTGACCGCTGAAGAAGAGCACGACCTGGCAACCCGGCTGCAGCGTGATGGTGACCTTGATGCCGCCCAACGGCTGGTATTGTCACATCTGCGCTTTGTAGTCCGCATCGCTAAGGGTTACAGCGGCTATGGTCTGCCGGTGGCCGACCTGATTCAGGAAGGCAATATCGGCCTGATGAAAGCGGTCAAACGCTTCAACCCGGAAAAAGGGGTGCGTCTGGTCTCTTTCGCTGTGCACTGGGTCCGAGCCGAAATTCACGAATATGTTATCCGTAACTGGCGCATCGTCAAAATTGCCACCACCAAGGCCCAGCGTAAACTGTTCTTCAACCTGCGCAGCGCTAAACAGCGTCTGGGCTGGCTGAATCAGGAAGAAGTTGAAGCGGTAGCCGAGGATTTGGGTGTGACACCGGCCAACGTCATGGACATGGAACGCAGACTGGCGCAACCGGATACTTCATTCGAACTACCGACCGACAATGATGACGAAGACAGTCATTATTCACCGGTGGCTTACTTAGCCGCGCCGGACAATGCTGACCCTTCACAGCAGTTGGAGCAGGATGACTTCAGTGATTATCAACATCAGAAACTGGCTAATGCGCTATCGACACTGGATGAACGCAGCCGCGACATCATCGCTCAGCGCTGGTTGAATGAAGACGACAAGGCAACGCTGCACACCCTGGCAGACCAGTATCAGGTGTCAGCAGAGCGGATTCGACAGATTGAAAATAATGCCATCAAAAAGCTCAAGAAACTGATGGATTAAATTAAGATTTAAACATAAAAAAAGCCCGCTGGAAGCGGGCTTTTTTATATCTGTCCTCGACAGCTGACTATCTTTCCAGCAGCGGTGTTTTATCCGGCTTTCCGTCCCATTCTTCGGCATCTGGCAGCGGATCTTTTTTCTCAGCGAGAACCGGCCACACACGTGACAGTTCTTCGTTGATTTGCAGAAACTCCATTTGCTCATCCGGTAAGTCATCTTCCGAGAAAATCGCTTCTGCGGGACACTCCGGCTCACACAGGGTGCAGTCGATGCACTCGTCTGGATCGATGACCAGAAAGTTAGGACCTTCGTGAAAACAATCTACTGGGCAGACATCAACGCAGTCAGTATATTTACACTTGATACAGTTTTCTGTGACAACAAAGGTCATGTTGAATTCTCCAAAAACACGAGTTATGCAGGCTCCAGCCTGTCTTTAGTTAAACGGATATTTTACATGATTTGCACCTGTTCTGGGCAAGGATCGTTTTTACGGTATGATCATGGTGTGAAACACTTTGCTCTGATTTAAGTAATATTGAGGGACTGCGCAGTATGCGAAAAATCTTTTTCCTGCTTTTGTTCGCACTGATATTTATCTTCAGTGCCGCATTTGCCGCATTCAATATGACTGCCGTGACAGTCAATTTCTATTTCGGCGAGTTCACAATGCCACTCTCCGTGTTACTGGTCATGGCTATGTTGCTGGGTGTCGCTATCGGCCTGATCGTGCTGATGCTGACAACGCTGAAATTGCGTTATGAGAACCGCCGTCTGCAGCACCGGCTGTCTGTTTCCGAGCAGGAGATTAACAGCCTGCGAATTCTGCCTATTAAAGATAATCACTAATTGTGATGCTGCAATGGCTCTTTTTCCTGCTACCTGTTGCCGCCCTGTCCGGCTGGCTGATGGCTCGTCGCCACTACAAGCGTCGATACCGGCCGAAGGACTCCGCATTCAGCCCGGAGTATTTCAAAGGGTTGAACTACCTGCTGAATGAGCAGCCAGATAAAGCCATTGATGTCTTTATCGGCCTGCTGGAAGTCAACAGTGAAACCGTTGAAACACATCTGGCTCTCGCCAATTTGTTTCGTCGTCGCGGCGAAACTGAGCGTGCAATACGCATTCATCAGAACCTGATTGCGCGCCCGACCCTGAGCAGTGCCCAGCGAACCCAGGCTCTGGTTGAATTAGGCCTTGATTATATGAGCGCGGGGGTATTGGATCGGGCCGAACAGTTGTTTCTGGAACTATTGCAACAGACACCACCGCCTGCAGAAGCCCCCAGACAACTGCTGCGCATCTATCAGCAGGAAAAAAAGTGGCAGCAAGCCATTGATATGGCGAAAAAACTGCCGACTGATAAAAAAACCAATACTCATACCCTGATTGCCCAGTTTTACTGTGAACTGGCTGACCCCTTGATCGAGGGCGATCGGCAGCAGGCGCTTAGTTTACTGCGCAGCGCGCATCACTTCGACCCTAATTGTGTACGGGCGAGCCTGCTGGAAGGACGAATGCTGATTCACGCCGGACAATACCGCAAAGCCATCCGGGTTTTACAGCAAATTGAACAACAAAATCATTTTTTCCTGTCCGAGGCACTGCCGCTGCTGGAGCGCTGCTATGAACAAACCGGTCATATGCACCTGTTTCGTGACTGGCTGCAAAGCCTGCTGGAGCGCCATCCCAACTTAACCTCAGCGCGGATATTACTAACCCGGCTGATCCGCAAACAAAAGGGAAACCAGGCCGCACAGGAGTTCCTCTATCGCGAGTTATATCAGCATCCTTCAGTGGAAGGGCTGCATCAGTTGATCATGCTCGGCGAGGACAACCATCAGGTCTTGATTCCACTAATTAAAGAAGTCACGACAGCCCTCATCCATAAGGGTGACCGCTATACCTGTAAAAACTGTGGCTTCTCCGGACGCACTATGCACTGGCAGTGCCCGGGATGTTCACAATGGGGCACAATTCGTCCTGTCGAAATTCATTTATCTGCTTTGGAAAAATTATTGGAGCCTACTCGATGAGCGATATTCAGATTCTACATAACCCGCGCTGCAGCAAGTCCAGACAGACGCTGGCCCTGCTGGAGGAAAAAGGCATTGAACCTGAAATCATCAAATACCTGGACACCCCGCCCAGCGCCACTGAACTGAAACAGATTCTGCAAAAACTGGGTATTTCAGCGCGTGATTTGTTGCGTAAAGGGGAAGATGACTACAAAGCGCTGAATCTGAAAGATCCCAGCCTGAGTGAAGATGAGTTGATTGACGCCATGGTCAAACATCCCAAACTGATTGAGCGTCCCATCGTAATTAGAGACAACAAGGCCCGTTTAGGCCGTCCCCCTGAATCCGTGCTGGATATCATTTAGCAGATGGCTGATATCCTGATTCTCTATTACAGCCGCTCCGGCCATGTTAAAAGCATGGCCGAGCAGATTGGCCGCGGAGTGGAAAGTGTCAGCGGCTGTCATGCCCTGCTTCGCACTGTACCGGCCGTTTCGGCGGTGTGTGAAGCAACTGAAGACACTATTCCGGCCCAAGGACACCTCTATGCCACGCATGATGATCTCAAACATTGCGATGCTTTAGTGCTGGGCAGTCCGACCCGTTTTGGTAATATGGCGGCGGCACTCAAATATTTCATCGATTCTACCAGTGATATCTGGTTATCCGGTGAGCTTGCCGGTAAACCGGCCGCGGTATTTACCTCGACCGGCAGCCTGCACGGCGGCCAGGAATCTACCCTTTTGTCGATGATGTTGCCGCTGATGCATCACGGCATGCTGCTGATGGGTCTGCCCTATAGTGAACCCGGGCTGATGCTCACTGATAGTGGCGGGACGCCCTACGGCCCCAGCCATGTCGCAGGCAGCCAGAATAATCGCAAACTCAGCGATGAAGAAGCCCAGCTATGCCGGGCGCTGGGTAAACGTATTGCAGAAGTGACCGCCAAACTAATATGAATAAAGTGCTTTTTTTCCGCTGGCTGACTCTGCTCAGTTTCTTCGGCCTGATGCTGACCCTGCTCGGCTGGATCCTGATTGCGCCGCATTCAGACAACTTCCCCACCGCCGCCATGCTGGTACTGGGCGTTGTACCACTGCTGTTTCCTATGCGGGGGTTACTCTACGCTAAGCCCTACACCCATGCCTGGACCAGCTTTTTGATGCTGTTTTATTTCAGCCATGCTGTAGGTGAACTCTACAGTGGTGACAGTATGCTACTGTATCCACTTCTGGCACTGATTTTCAGTTCCCTGTGTTTTTGTGGCAGTATCATTTTTATAAAAACAGATGCAAAAACGCGAAACACATCACAAAAAATTAAGCAGTAATGTGATAAAAGTCTCATTACACACTGGGAGACACAGACCATGAACAGCATTTCAGCTTTCCAATCCGGCATCGCCGGGGTACAGAGCGGCATCGCCGGCGCCAGCCAGAACGCCAGCCAGATTGCCCGTGCCGATCAGATTTCCAGTGAACAGCTGACCCAGTCTCTGGTACAACTGGATGCCAACAAGCGCCAGGTTGAAGCCGCTTCCAAGGTCATCGAAACCAGTAATGAAATGATTGGCAGCCTGCTCGATATTAAAGTCTAGTCACTCTCCCCACAGAAACGGGTTCACAGCGTACTCCTGCCCCTGCTAGACTAATCGAACGTTTTATCACCAAGACCGTTTCTTTGAATCCATCCGCTTTTGCCCCATTATCTCTGGCTGAAATCAGCCGCGCCATATCAGCTCCCACTTTAGAACAACTGGAAGAGATACTGATATACCCTGAAATCAACTCTACCAGCGATGCATTGTGGCAACGCTTCAGTAGTGGTAAGCAGTCACCGGCCGTGTGTCTCGCTGAAACCCAGACAGCCGGGCGCGGACGACGTGGCGATCAATGGCAGTCTCCTGCTGCCGGTAATCTATACCTCTCACTATTTTGGCCCAATTGCGCAGATACCCCCAGAAACGGCCTTAGTATCGCTATCGGCATCAGTCTGATAAATACGCTTAAGGAAGCTGGAATCAAGCAGTTACAGCTCAAATGGCCTAACGACGTGCTGTATCAGCGACAAAAGCTGGCTGGAATTCTTGTAGAATCAAGATTCAATACCAAGCAATTCACGGTAGTGGGTATCGGCCTTAACTTTAAGCTTCCGCCATCCACCCGGAATTTAATCCAACAACCTTCCACCAGCCTCGAACAGTTATGTGACCCTGTTCCTTGTCGAAACTGGCTGGCAGGAAAAATAATTCAGAACATGATCGAAACAATTGAACTGTTTGAACACCGTGGTCTCAGCGACTTTCTGCCGCTCTGGCCTCAGTATGATGCACTACATGAGCAGGCCATCACCCTGATAGATGGGAATCAGCGCATTCCGGCACTGGCCTGTGGTATCAACGAGCAGGGTGAATTGCGTTATCTGCGCGATAATCAGATTCATCAGCTTTCCAACAGCCACATCAGCATCAGGTTTGCCTCATGAAGTTACTGGTTGATATTGGCAACAGTCGCGTCAAATGGGCCACGCTGGACAAAAGTGGTCTCAATGACAGTCACAGTTTCCAACGCGCAAAAACCGGCATTAAGGCTTCCCTTAACAAAGCCTGGAAAGATCTGTCCGATATCGAAGCGGTCTATGTTGCCAATGTCGGTGGTGACAAACTGGCCGAACAACTCAGTGAATGGATGCAAAAAAACTGGCAACTCTCTCCTGAGTTTGTTTCCAGTGAAAAAAAACGCTTCGGTGTCACCAATGCCTACGATGAGCCGGAAAAACTGGGTATAGATCGTTGGCTTTCTTTGATAGCCGCCCGTCAGCATGCCCGCCAGGCGCAATGTGTCATTGATTGCGGCACGGCGATGACGGTCGATATCATCAGCAAAACCGGACAGCATCAAGGCGGTATGATTCTGCCCGGGCTCAGCCTGATGCGCAGTTCACTCGCCGCCAGTACCGATGCACTGACTGAAGATCCGGGTGAACAGGAATTCAAAACCCTGGCAACCAATACATTCAGCGCAATCCAGGCCGGCACACTCTACAGTGTCAGCGCGACACTTGAGCGCATCATCAATGACCTGAAACAAACCTTTAACGACCAGGTTCGCTTTATCATCACCGGCGGTGATGCTGAGCAACTGCTGCCGCTGCTACCGGACGATATCAATCACTATCCCGATATTGTACTGAGAGGCCTCGCCTTTTATGTCCGCCAGGACGATAAGAAAAAAAACCGCAGCAAAAAGCAGGAAAAATCAACGCAAGACACAAGCGATGACAACTCAGAGGAAACGTCAGCGCAAACAGCAGTCGATAAGCATCAGGATGCCGCCAAGATCGAAGCTGAGACTCAGAAAAAGCCCCGCCGAAGTCGCAGTAAAAAGGCCGCTGAATCAGCTGATAAACCGGCCTCTGATAAAGATAAACCCGGTCCAGCATTGCCAGAACAGGCAATCTAGGGTAATCTTTCGCACCCTTAAGGAGAAGTGGCCGAGTGGCTGAAGGCGCACGCCTGGAAAGTGTGTATAGGTTAATAGCCTATCGAGGGTTCGAATCCCTCCTTCTCCGCCATTATTCAGTCATTTCCTCCGTAATCTCTGCACTCAACCTTGCTCTCCGCGCTATAATCCCAATTAATTTCAGTCACATTCAGCCATCATGAGCAACGGTATCGATATCAAATTGCGGATTCCCTACAACGGTGTCTATGCGCTCGGCCCGGGCAAAGCAGATCTACTTGAAGCCATTATGAATAGCGGCTCCATCTCTGCTGCAGCCAAAAGCATGGGCATGTCCTATAAGCGCGCCTGGGATCTCGTCGATACCATGAACAACAGCTTTAAAGAATCGCTGGTTGCTACCGCGACAGGGGGCAGCCATGGCGGCGGTGCTCAAGTCACGGCTTTCGGGAAAAATGTTTTAGCGCATTACCGTCATATTCAGCAACTGGCCAACGAAGCGACCAGACAGGAAGCTCAGGCGCTCTGCGACTTACTCCGTTAACATAGTTGGTTTCTTGCGCAGCGTTGTATATGCTTATATATAACGTTTGAGACCAATAGCAACATGACTGACACACAATCCCCCGCCAATCTGCTGATTGGTATTGATGATACTGATAACCTGGAAAGCCGAGGTACCGGCTTCCATGCGCGTAGTCTGGGATCGGCGATGAAAGAAAACGGCTGGGGAGTATGCCGGATTATCAGCCGTCATCAGTTGCTGAAAAGCCCGCTGGTCCCTTTCACCTCTCACAACAGTGCGGCCTGTATCCGGGTCCAGACGGACATCACTAAACTGCAGGCAATCACTGATTTCTGCCTGGCGTATCTGCAGCATAACAGCGCTGATGGCTCGGATGCCGGACTGTGTATTGCCTGGGAGCATGACATTCCGCTCACGGTGCATCAATTTGGTTTTCTCTGTAAAAGACAACTGGTCACTCAGCAGCAAGCCTGGGATTTGGCAAATACACATCAACTTGGCCTGTATGGCCTGACTGGTGACAAAGACGGCGTGATTGGTGCACTCGCTGCAGCTGGCCTGCAGGCGTCGGGCAGTGATGGTCGCATGCTGTGGCTGGCTGGTATGCGTGAGCTGGCTGAACAGACTGTGAAACTTGAGGTACTACTGAACCGGACAGGGATAGACCGGGTGCAAAACATTGAAGGACAAGTTTTAACAAACATCGATCTCGACATTGCCATGGGCCCGTGGCCCAGAGCCATTTGGCTTGGCGGAAAGGCAACCCTGATTGTCGAGCCGGATAAGGAGAGAGAACATGGCTGGCAAGTCGCCGCAAAAGACTATCTCAGGCAGTTCTGATTTATTCAGCTATCACTGGCTGCAAATCTTACTGATTCTGTCAGTCGGGGCCCTCACTGTCTGGTTCCATGAGGCCTTGAGATGGCCCCTGAATCTACCTGGACGACATGGCCTGGAGTTGATGGCGATTCTGATCTTTGTGCGCCTCAGCGCCCCACAGGTTTACGCCGCCAGCCTGGCAGCAATGGGTGGGGTGACAGCTAGCCTGATCTTCAATGATGCAGCCGGCGTGGGTGCTATCATTCTCCTGGCACAGGGTTTGTTCATCGACAGCACCTATCGCCTGCTCAAACACCATGGCCTGACGCTGCTGCTGATGGTTCTGGTTACGGCCCTTGCTCATATGCTCAAACCGCTTATCAAACTGTCATTCCAGTCCGGGATGGGTATTGTCAGTGACTCGCTGGCTCATGGACTACTCTATCCCCTTTTCACGCATTTCTGCTTTGGCCTTGCCGGCGGTCTCGCCGGTTTCCTTGCCTGGCGCTCCATGCAAAAAATGAAATCCAATAACTAAAACCACGGAACCGGATATGAAAAATACACTAAGGACCCTGCTTTGCGATTATCGTTATAGTTCAGAAAATATAACGAAGCCCGTGTTGACCTCCGCTCTCAGCTTGATGGCTCTTTCCGTCAGTACAGCCATTTATGCCGATAGCCCCACTGAAGATGTTTATCCACTGGGTCAGATCGTGGTCAAGGAAAACGTGGAAACTGCCAGCAATTATCGTATCGACAGAGAAGATATCGAGCGCATCAATGCCCGCAGCCTGGATGATGCGATCAAATTAGTCCCTTCTCTCAATGTCAGAAATGGCGCCGACGGCACGCCCCGCATCGATATCCGTGGTCTGCGAACCCGGCAAATCAAACTGCTGGTCAATGGCGTTCCTTTCAACTCGACCTTTGATGGACAATTCGACCCGACCCTGATACCCACATTCGGTATCGGCCGTATTGATCTGAAGGCAGGTGGTTCATCAGTACTTTATGGCGATGGCGGCATGGGCGGTGTGATGGATATCCAGACCCGCGGCCAGTTCAATGGTTTGAGGAGCGGCGTGAAAGCGGAACTGGGCAGTGACCATTTCTGGCATAGTAACGCTTTTGCTGGCTATGGCGATGAACACAATGACCTTTTTATGGCCGCCGGCATCCGTTCTCGCGACGGTTTTCCGATGTCCGATGACTTTGACTCCCCTATCGGCCGTGACAGCGGAAACTTCCAGGATACGGATGAGCGCAATAATAGCGATTACCGGCGTGAAAACTATCTGCTTTCCTATAATCGCCAAGTCACACAGAAGCTCAACCTGGGTCTGTTTTTGAGCCACCAACAGGGAGATTACGGTAAACCACCGATTGCTTTTGATAGCAGCGACCCGTTCTCACGCAATGCCCGTTATGAACGCACCGAAGATCAGCGCGGTACCACTGTGCAACTGGGCGCTGACTACGCCTTTAATGAAAACTGGGGTGCCAGGCTCTGGTTTTTCCATAATCAATTGGATGAAACCCAACTGGGATTTGATGATGCTGATTATGACAGCATTAATGAGAACAACAGTTTCCGACAAAAAGATGAAACCCGCATCCGTGGTGCCTACGCCCAACTCGACGGCCTAATCCCGGCCACCGGTACCGAAATCGCCTTTAGCATCGACACCCGTAATGAAGATTACGAAGCCAGCGGCATCCTTTGTGAAGCCGGTGGCGGCGGTGGCGGCGGTGGCTCAGGATGTGATTCACCGGCCGACTTTACCAGCCTGGATGTCGATAAAGATATTGATATCACCTCCTACGCAGTCGAAGCGACACAACCACTCGTTTATCAGATGACGCTGGTCGCAGGCGTCGCTCACCATCAGCTGGATAAGAATGGCGGCAGCGATGAAAGTGAACAAAGTGCCCGTTTGTTATTAAGCAAGGCACTGAACAATTCAACTTCCGTGTATGGTTCCGTCTCACGCAAAATCGATGCCCCGACAATCCGTCAGCTTTATGAATCACAAAGTGGCAACGACAGTCTCGGCTTCCAGCGTGCCAACCATATTGAGGCCGGCTTTAACAAACACTGGCAACAGGCGGACTTAAATATTGCTCTCTGGCATTCCAAAGTTTATGACTTTATTGAAAGAAGTGAGGATGGTGATCGCCAGTTTGAGAATCGCCAGGAATTGGAACTGAAAGGCATCGATATCAGCGGTGAAGTCAGACCGACAGAAAAGCTCACTATCCGTGCTGGACTGGGGTTACTGAGAGCCCGTGATGATTCCAGTGATGCGCCTTCCAGCACGCTGCAATACCGTCCCAGTCACAAATTCAGCCTGGATGCCGATTATCGACTGGGCAGTCACTGGATCGTATCGGGAACCGTAATAAGAATCGGTGACCAGGCTTATTTTGCTCGAGGAGGTAGTAGTGATCACCGCGATCTCGACAGTTATGAGCTGGTCTCAACCAAACTGAGCTATCGCCTGCCGGGTGACTCAGGCCAGCTCTATATCGGTATCGATAACCTGTTTGATGAGGATTACCAGACCAGCTACGGATTCCCGCAAGCCGGTCGTTTCCTCTACACCGGTGTCAATTTAAACTGGCATTAACCCCTTTAGCCAGTGTATTTGGCAGCTCAGGGATGAGCTGCCAATTTTTTAGATTTCCCCAGCGAAGGTTAAGCTCGCTCTCGCTCAGCCAGACTTTTTAGGGTGGACTTCCCAGCATGTTATTGCCCCGTGGTCGCACCAATAGGCATACGCTTAGGCAACATCGAAAGTCAGTCCAAATCTGATGAACCACATCGCATCCTCTTAGTCGTCACCTCATGATTGGGTTGTTTGTTTTTGGACATTCAGACCAACCTTAAATCTTTCCGAAGAAGTTACGACTTCATATTGAAGAACAAGAAACTTCAGGAGGAAATCATAAGTAATCATGCACTCAGAGATAAAGATTATGACTTGGTGAGTACTATTTACCAAGCGGCTCAGAGAGAGAACATCTGTCGCCAATACATGGAAGATGCAGAAAAAAGTGGGCGACAACGATGCCGCTCAGTTTTTCAACGAGGTTCAGGAACAGAACCAGCAAATGGTCAGAAAAGGCAAAGAAATGCTGAAGAAACGACTGTAACAAGCAGGGCTCCCCTTCCCTTCATAGAAGGGGAGCTACTTCAATAAACACAGGATTTATATTCCAATTTTTGGGTTATCGATCATCCTGCACAAGTTGCTTTTAACGTAGCAGCAGCATCGATACATCACTCAGCCGCACCATCTTCCCGGTATTACTCCCCACCAGAAACTGACGTATACGGGAATGGCCGTAAGCGCCCATCACCAGCAAATCAATGGCATGTTGTTGCTGATAAGCGGATAAAACCGGCTGCACATCGCCCTGCTCCAGCGCAGTCTTCACCTGATAGCCGGCCGCTTTTAACTGTTCCTCGGCGCTTTTCAGGTCGTTGAGGTGTTTATCATCGTCTTCAGCGACCATGACTAAATGACACTCCAGACCTTTCAGTAAAGGGCTTTGAACGAGTTTATCCAGTGCCTTTTGTGCGGTTTTACTACCGTCATAGGCAAACATGAAACGTACCGGCGCTTTAAAACCGGGCACGACAACCATAATGGGTTTATGCATTGCCCGGACCACATTTTCCAGGTGACTACCGAGACTATAGGCCCGGTTGCCATGGGCTTCGCCCTGTCGTCCCATCACAAGCAGCCGCATATCCCCTTCCGCTTCCTGCAGCGTCTCCAACAGACTGCCATGACGCTGATGTGTGGTGACCGCTTCTGCACCATCCGCCTGGACCCGCTTTCTGGCATCATCCAGCATATGCTTGCCGTGCTCAAGCGCGAGTTTACTGCGCTTGGCATCAAGTTCAGTCAGTTCTTCCAGCAGGTGTTCACGGCTGCCGAGACCAATATTGCCCGACAAGTCACTATGGTTTTCAGCCTTGGGATATTCATCTTTATCCAGCACATGCAACAGATCCAGCGGTGCTTTCATTTTCAGGCTGGCCCAGGCGGCGGCATCGCAGACATCCATCGCTACCTGCGAGCCATCAATACAGGCTATGACTTTACTCATTTCTCTCTCCTTAATGTCCGGCGAGTATTTTCTCGACTTCTTCCGGCTTATCGTGCACCCCGAAACGGTCAACAATGGTGGCACTGGCTTCATTCATGCCAATAAGCTCAACCTCTGTACCCTCACGGCGAAATTTAATGACGACCTTATCCAGCGCGGTGACCGAAGTAATATCCCAGAAATGCGCCTGGCTCAGATCGATGGTGACTTTATCCAACGCCTCTTTGAAATCAAATGCCGCGGTGAATTTATCCGATGACGCAAAAAACACCTGCCCGATAATGCGATAGCTGCGTTCCGTTTCCTGTTCATTACTGTCGCTCTTGATAATCAGGAAATGTCCCACCTTATTGGCAAAGAACAAGGCCGCCAGCAGTACACCGACAAAGACACCAATCGCCAGATTATGGGTTGCAACGACCACAACCACGGTCGACACCATCACCACATTGGTCGATAAGGGGTGCTTTTTCATATCCCTTAGCGAGTCCCATGAGAAGGTACCGATCGAAACCATGATCATCACTGCGACCAGTGCCGCCATCGGAATCTGTTTGATCCAGTCGTCAAGAAAGACCACCATCACAATCAGAAACAGGCCGGCAACAAATGTCGATAAACGCCCGCGGCCGCCGGATTTCACATTGATAACCGACTGCCCGATCATCGCACAGCCAGCCATACCACCGAACAGCCCGGCACCGATATTGGCGATACCCTGCCCCTTACACTCACGGTTCTTGTCACTGCCGGTATCAGTCAGATCATCAATGATGGTTGCAGTCATCATTGATTCCAGCAGACCCACCACGGCGAGCCCGACCGAGTACGGAAAGATGATCGCCAGCGTTTCAAAATTAAGCGGCACGTCAGGCCACAGGAAGATAGGCAAAGTATCCGGCAGTTCACCCATATCTCCGACAGTGCGGATATCAAGCTGCAGCGCCATCGCTACCAATGTCAGCAATACGATAGTGACCAGCGGGGAAGGCACGACCTTGCCGATTTGCGGCAACAGCGGGAATAGATAAATAATACCCAGCCCGGCAGCAGTCATCGCATAAACATGCCAGGTCACATTGGTCAGCTCCGGCAACTGCGCCATAAAAATCAGAATCGCCAGCGCATTCACAAAACCGGTGACGACCGATCTCGAGACAAATCGCATTAAATCACCGAGTTTAAAATAGCCTGCGACTATCTGTAGTACACCGGTCAGCAGGGTCGCTGCCAGCAGGTATTCAAGACCATGCTCTCTAACCAGGGTAACCATCAACAGCGCCATGGCACCGGTTGCCGCAGAAATCATACCCGGACGGCCGCCAGTGAAGGCCACAATAACGGCAATACAGAAGGAGGCATACAGCCCGACTTTGGGATCAACGCCGGCAATGATTGAAAAAGCAATGGCTTCGGGAATTAAAGCCAGGGCGACGACGGTACCGGCAAGCAGATCGCCGCGGATATTAGAGAACCAGTCATTTCTCCAATTCTGAAACATAAATTATTCCTGTTATTTGCTAAATATTGAGAGCTTGCCAATACGGCAAGAAACCTGTCAGGCAGGCGATGCTCGGGCAGGGAGAATGCCCGGGAGAAAAGTCACTAGGGTGGACTTGTTTTCATTGCTGCTTGCTTCTCGCAAAAGCAGCCAAGTCTATACAATCACAGGGTTTTCGTCAAAACAACGAACAGATTCAATCACTTGCCGTGCCGGGTCTACTCAGGGCTTTACCCTCATTCATGATCGGATTATCGTGGATAAATTGTTCAAACTCACTGACCGGCATGGGTCTGGCAAAGAAATAGCCCTGCAACCAATGGCAACCAATCCCCTGCAGAATATCGCGCTGACTTTCAGTTTCAACCCCTTCGGCAATCACCTGAATGCCAAGCCGCCGCGCCATCTCGGTAATGGCCTCGATAATCGCCCGGTCATTGTCATCTGATTCCAGGTCACGGATAAAGGACCGGTCAATTTTGAGATAATCCACATCCAGCTCTTTGAGATACGACAGTGACGAATAGCCGGTGCCGAAATCATCCACGGCAATCTGTACATCGGCCTGACGCAATTTCTTCAGCATCTGCCGCCCCTCGGCATGCCTTTGCATCAAGACACTCTCGGTAATTTCCAATGTGATCTGGCTGGCATTAATACCCTGCGCTTTGATGAACGCCAGCCAGTCAAGCCGGCCACGCTGATTGCCGAAGTTATGAGCCGAACGATTGACTGAGACATAGACATCGCCCACACCACGGACCTGCCAGGCCTTAATCTGCCGGCAAACCTGACTGAAAACAAAGTCATCAATTTTTTCAATCATCCCCATGCGTTCAGCCTGAGGCAGAAACTCCGCCGGCGGAATCAGACCACGCTCAGGGTGCTGCCAGCGAACCAAAGCTTCGGCACTGATCACACTGTCTGCGGTATTGGCTGGTATCAGCGGCTGGTAATAAACCTCAATTTCACCTTTCTCGATCGCCGATTCCAGTTCATTGAGGATAAAGGTTCTTGATCGCCAGCTGGATTCCAGTTCCGAGGTATAGAACTTAAAGGCGCTGCCCCCCATATCCTTGGCCGCATACATTGAGCGGTCGGCATTCTGAATCAGGATACCGGTTTCCAATGCATCATCCGGGTAGAACGTCACACCGATACTGGTGGTGACCCGTAGCGTCTGCTCCTTGATGGTAATCGGCTTTTCAATCTCGGAAATAAGCTTGCGGGCGACATTGACGGCATCGCTCTTATTATCAAAATCATTGAGGATAATAGTGAACTCATCACCACCGAGCCTGGCGACGGTATCGACCTCACGCACGCAATCAAGGATCCTGTTCGCCATCTGACGCAGTAACTCATCGCCGAATTCATGACCAAGGGTATCGTTCACATCCTTGAAACGATCCAGATCCAGAAACATCAGGCAAAGTTTTTCATTATCGCGATGAGCGCGGCGAATTGCCTGTTCGAGACGGTCAGTAAACAGGCGCCGGTTGGGCAAATCAGTCAGGGTATCGTAATTAGCATGTCGTTCAATCGTCGCCTGGGCCTCCTTCACCTCTGAAATATCCGCAAACACGGCAACCATATTGGTCAGGTTTCGTTCGTGATCATATACCGCCGACATTGATAGATAAGCCGGGAAGGTTTGGCCGTTTTTATGCTGACTTTGTACTTCTCCCCGCCAGATGCCATCCGTATTCATAGCATGCCAGAAAGCCTCTGAAAACTGTTGAAAGTCACTCTCAGTCAGCCCAGTCACCAGGAAGTCCGGATACTGGCCGACCACTTCCTGCTCCTCATAACCGGTCATCTGGGTAAAGGCAGAGTTCACCGCAATCACGCGCTTCAACGCATCGGTAATCATCATCGCTTCGCTGGTCGAATTAAAGGCAACGTCCGACAACAGCAGTTTCTGCTCGGTCTCACGTATATCATCGAGTACCTCACGAATCCGCCTTTCCGATTCCTGTGCCCGGCTGGTTGCCTCAGATAGTTCCTCGGTACGCTGACTGACCTCTGCGGCAATTCGATAAGTACGGCCGGTAATACTCAAAAAAAGCAGCGAGAACAAACCTGCCAGCAGGAAGCCACCGATCAATGCCAGCGTGGAGAGGTTGGATTCATTGCTCTCCAGATAAAAAGGCGTGGGGTTAAAAATCAGTTTCATCTGACGACCCGCCAATTCAAACGCCACTTCATGCGTCATCGCCACCTCCGTGCTTGTCTGCTGGCGATAGTAATACTCGCCGGTACGGACATCCCGCCACTTCAGGGTGAAATCACGGTTTTCACTGTCGCGGAGCATATCGTTAATAAAATCTTCGATGCGGATAACAATATTAACCAGTCCCGCCACATCGCCCTGGGTTGGATCCAGCGTCATTCTGCCATCGGCTCGTTGGTAAACCGCACGGTAAATAATCAAGGCATCAACGCGGTTTTTATCCCTCAGGACTTTCAGCGGACCGCGCGCCCTCGGCTCGCCGCTTTTGATGGCGCTTTCTATCACCTGTCTCGATACTGCTGAAGAGGTGGGGTCAAAACCACGCGCCGGTTTATTATCCCATTCCGGTTCCAGAAAAGTGATAGGAAAGTACACATCACGTGGCGCTGCTGGTCCCAGTTTGTTTTTGTCTACAAATTCAGTAATAGAGAAATCAGGACCGAAATAGGCCCGCTGCTGCTCCTCGTAAGCCGCTCGTTGATCATGGGTGATTCTGGGCAGCCACTCGATGACCTGAATATGCTTCTGGTTAAAGATACTGCTCCAACTGACGAACTCACTGAATTCATCGCGTGTCACCTCGTCTGAGGCAGCAAACAGTTGCGCTACACTCTCCTGGATCAGTTCTTCAGAGCGCAGCGCAACCTGGAATAGTGTGCCCACTTCCTGAGTACGGATGCGGAAGCGATCATCCAGCCTGCGGTTTTCAAACTGCTTAATCTCATAGGTCAGCGCCACGATAATCAGCAATGACACGGTGACCTGAATGCTTATCAACCAGCGGCGGCTACGCCAGATTTTGCGTGGCAGCCCCCAAAAGCTCATGGTCAGCGGCAGCGCAATCAAAATCCCCAGTGAATCACCTGCCCACCACCCCGCCCAGTTAGCAAGAAAGGTATCAACCCCATCATGATGCAGTGCCAGTGCACTGACGCTAATCGTCGCGCTTATCAGACAAATCAGGGGCACCGCGATAATAAAACGCAGAATTTCGCGCTCATCACTCAGGGTGAAATAAGAGCTGACAAAACGTCTGATAAGCCGACTGCCAATAAAAGCCTGGAAACTGGCCGCCATGGCAATAATCAGCGGTAGTACTTGACCGGCCGGACTCAGGATACTTTGACTTTGAGTAAAAAACAGATTGAGGAGGTAGGCGCCGAGGAAAATCCCGGGTAGGACCTGATGAAAACGGTAGGTAAGACAAGCTGCCAGCGCGATACCGGCCGGGAAAAAGATCACCGCAGTGAAGGCGTTAACCGCAGAAATCTGCAGGCTGAGCCAACCGCTCGCCAGATAGAGAAGAAAGACAACCAGATTAGAGGTCAGTGCGCTGGGTAACTGGCGCTTTAATAACAACACGCTCTTCTCCGCATTTAGAGGATTCCTTCCTGATCACCGTGCGACAACGTAGTGACTCAAATTGCATAAACGGGCTTATTATAGCTATCGACCAAAATGAGAAACTCATCAACTTTTTTATCGATTGGCTGACTGCCTTGCGCAAATAAGATGACACATTTGTCTCCATGGCAGGGACATAAACCTAAGTGCTTGTTTATGCTGTGATGCTCGATTGAATTAAGATCGGGTGATGGAAAAACTGACAGTTAACGCATAGAATAGTCGTTTCTATGGTGGCCCGCATCGGTCTCCTCGCGACGATATGTTGGTTAACCCGTCAGGCCCGGAAGGGAGCAGCGGAGCCTTCGGACTCGGGCGCCGAGATCCGGCTGGTGTGGGTCACCACCCTTATTGGACAAGGTCAACGTATAGCTGATGAGTTATCTGGTTCTGGCCCGCAAGTGGCGACCTAAATCCTTTGCGGAAGTCGTAGGGCAGCAACATGTGCTACGTGCCCTGATCAACGGCCTCGATCAGAACCGTCTGCATCATGCTTTTCTGTTCTCGGGCACCCGCGGTGTCGGTAAAACTACACTGGCAAGGATTTTTGCCAAATCACTGAACTGTGAGCAAGGCGTCAGTTCAACCCCTTGCGGTGAATGTCAAAGCTGTACTGAAGTCGATAGCAGTCGTTTTGTTGATCTGATTGAAGTCGACGCCGCTTCCCGCACCAAGGTGGATGATACCCGTGAATTGCTGGACAACGTGCAATACGCCCCCAGCCGCGGCCGCTACAAAGTTTACCTGATTGACGAAGTGCACATGCTCTCCACCAGCAGCTTCAACGCGCTGCTGAAAACGTTGGAAGAACCGCCGCCGCACGTCAAATTTCTGTTTGCTACCACCGACCCGCAGAAGCTGCCGGTGACGATTTTGTCGCGCTGTCTGCAATTCAATCTGCGACGTCTGGATTTAACGCAAATCAGCGAACATCTGGCTTTTATCCTGCAGCAGGAACAGATTCAGTTTGAAACGGAAGCGCTGACACAACTCGCCCGTGCCGCTGACGGCAGCATGCGCGATGCCCTGAGCCTGTTAGACCAGGCTATCTCTTTCAGCGGTGGCGAAGTCAACAGTGACACGGTGTTCCAGATGCTGGGCAGTATCAGCCAGGATCAACTCACTACACTGCTACAGGCGCTGTTACAGCAGGATGGTAAAACACTGCTGGCGCAATCCGCCGAATTGGCAGCACTGGGCCGTGATTTCGGCGTGGTGTTCGATATGTTACTCAGCGCTTTACAGCAAATCGCCACACTGCAACTGGTTCCGGATATGGACATGCCCGAAGCCCTGTCACCGCAGTTGGCAGAATTGGCAAAACAATACGACCCGGAAACCGTGCAGTTGTTGTATCAGATTGCACTGAATGGCAAGCGTGATCTTTCCTGGGCTGCCGATCCGCAGAGCGGCTTTGAGATGACCCTGCTCAGAATGTTGAGCTTCCAACCTGTCACACCGCCCTCGCCGGATAATGAGGAGCCAACGCGAAAAAAGTCGCCCTCACCCAGTAAACCGGCCGTGACCTCACCGCCGGTTGCGCCGGCCGTGTCTCCTGAAGTCAGTCCGGCTTCGGCCAGGGAAGCACTTAAACAGGCCGTCTCTAAACAGGAAACCGATGACTCGTCGGTATCGTCCCCAGAAACGATAAGCACATCGCCCCAATCCGCTCCTGAACCAGAGCGGCAAACGGCTCAACAAGCTGCATTTGCGGCTAATGATCCGGAGCCGGCACCGGCGACGCCAGTTCCCGATGCAGCAGCAGAGGCCGAGCCCGTCACGGCTGAGACCCTGATTTCAGTGGACTTATCGCCGGCTAACTGGACACAGATTATTGCCGAGTTAAAGCTCTCAGCCCTGACCCGCCAGCTTGCTGAAAACAGCGCTTTGATTCGCACCGAGCAACATGCCGTGCATCTGTCCCTGTCCTCTGAGCTCGGTCATCTGGCTACCGACAAGTCCAAGCAGCGTCTGCAGGACGCCCTGTCAAAAAAGGTCGGGCAGGAACTCAAACTGGTGTTTGCCGATCCAAAAGAGCGTATTGAGGTCGGTCCGACCCTGGCGGTAGAACGTGCCGAACAGGCCGCCGAAAAACAGCAACGGGCGATTGATGCTATTTACAACGATCCCGCTGTGGAAATCATCAAAAATACCTTCAATGCCCGTATAATTGATCAATCAATCAAACCTGTCGATTAACAAGAGGAATCGCCATGAAAGGTGGATTAGGCAACCTGATGAAACAGGCCCAGCAAATGCAGGCCAATATGGAAAAAGCCCAGCAGGAGCTGGCCCAGATAGAAGTCGTCGGTCAGGCCGGCGGCGGTATGGTCAAGGTCACGATGACTGGTAAACACGACGTCAAACGTATCGAAATCGAAGATAGCCTGTACCAGGACGATAAAGACATGCTGGAAGATTTGATCGCGGCTGCGGTCAATGATGCCAACCGCCAGGTGGAAAAAACCACCCAGGATCGGATGTCAGGCATGATGCCACCCGGCATGAAAATGCCGTTTTAAGGCAGCATTATGGCAAGTCTCGGCCCCAGCATTGATGAACTGATTCAGGCCCTGCGCTGCTTGCCCGGGGTTGGCCCGAAGTCAGCTCAGCGCATGACATTCAACCTGCTTGAGCGCAATCGTGATGGTGCTGAGCGGCTGGGCAGAGCCTTGCAGGATGCTCTCTCTAATGTGCGCCATTGTCAGCGCTGCCGCATCCTGTGCGAAAGTGATACCTGTATCCGCTGTCGAGACGAACGGCGGCAACAGGACATGATCTGTGTAGTAGAAATGCCCAGTGATGTTCTCGCTATCGAGCAGGCAACCCATTACCAGGGGCAGTATTTTGTGCTGTCCGGTCACCTGTCACCACTGGATGGTATTGGCCCGGAAGCGCTGGGCATCCCCAGACTGGCTGAATGGCTTGATGAAGGCCAGGTGGCGGAACTGATCCTGGCAACTAACCCCACCGTTGAAGGTGAGGCAACAGCGCACTACATCAGTGAACTGGCCCGGGCACGGCAGATTAAAGTTACTCGACTGGCTCACGGAATCCCGTTAGGCGGAGAGCTTGAGTTTATCGACAGTGGTACACTGTCTCATGCATTCTCAGGTCGCGAATCGATTTGAGGTAAACTGAACAAAGAGAGCATCCGCCTATGGCCCAACAAGCTGCGCCTTTTGAGTTGCTTAAGACTTTTTCCGGCGTCATTCACCGTCAGCCCCTGTTCATTCCCAATCGGCTTGATGTGGATAGCTATCATCTCTCTTTCCTCGGTCTGGACGGCAACAAGCTGGATGATGATTTACCAGTCCCCGACTTCATCGAACAGCTCCCCGGCATTCTGCAAACCATCAGTCATCGGCAAAAGGCCCTGCTGACCATTCCCGAATCGTGGCAAAATGCGCTGCTGAATCTGCCCAACATCGGCATGTCTCTGACCCTGGATATCAACGGTTCTGACTTACCCCAGTTCACTAATAGCACTTTCAGCTTCGCCGGCAATGCTGACAGCAACAAAGAAGGGCGAACCCAGACGCTGTTGATCGATCTGGACCAGTTTCAACCCCAATTTCTGTCAGAATTTTTACCACAATGGCGCCAGCGCCACAAAGTGCTCTGTGCCACCAATGTCAACGCCGGGGACCAGTACCAGTTCTGTAAAAGTCATGATCTGGATTTGCTACAGGGCTTTTTCTATACCCTGCCTGAAGCCAGTGATAAAAAGATTATCGGTCCCTCGCAGCAGACGCTGATGGAACTGCTGGTCAAACTGCAGGAACCGGATGTCGAACCGGATGAACTGGCCGATACCATCAATCAGGATGTCAGTCTCAGCTACAAACTACTTCGCTTGATCAACTCGGCTTTTTTCGGATTGCCACGTGAAGTGAACAGCACCAAGCAGGCGGTGATGATGCTGGGCATCAATAAGGTCAAAACCTGGGCCAGCCTGCTGTGTCTATCGGGTATGGACGATAAGCCCAATGAACTACGCAGTGTGGCGATGACCCGGGCCCGCATGTGTGAACTGCTGGCGAAATACTACAAAGGCCAGTCCGATACCTTTTTTGCAGCTGGTCTCTTTTCGACCCTGGACGCGATAATGGATCGGCCCATGCCGCAAATCATTGAACGGCTACCGCTGTCTGTCGAACTGAAAACCGCGCTGATCGAACAAAAAGGCCCGGCCGGCTTTGCCCTGCACGACACGCTGGAATACGAGCGCGGACATTGGCAGGCACTACAGCACTCACCTATACCAAAAGAAGTACTGGTCAGAACCTACCTGGATTCAATAAACTGGGCTAAAGAACTGAACTTACAACTGCAAGATTGATTTTATGTCTATCACTTGGTTAGCGGCCACATCACAAAGTCGCTTTCCGCCAGTTGAACAGGCGACTGAGCATGGTCTACTGGCAGCAGGCGGCGATTTATCTGCCGAAAGGCTGCTTGATGCCTATCGGCATGGTATTTTCCCCTGGTTCAATAAAAACGATCCTATCCTCTGGTGGTGTCCCAATCCACGCATGGTGCTTTATACCGACAGCGTGCATATTAGTAAAAGCCTGAAAAGACAGCTGCGTAAACAGGAAATCACCGTGACTTTCGATCAGGCTTTTGAGCGCGTCATGCAGGCCTGCTCGGCCCCCAGAGCTCATCAGCCTACCGATCCGGATAACCGCACCTGGATTCATGAGGAGATGATTAAAGCCTACAATGAACTGCACGCTTTAGGTTATGCCCACAGTGTCGAATGCTGGCAACAAAACCGGCTGGTGGGTGGTCTCTATGGTGTGGCAATTGGCAAAGCATTTTTCGGAGAATCCATGTTCAGTTTTGTCACTGACAGTTCAAAAATTGCTCTGGTCACTTTATGCCAGCAACTTGATCGTTGGGATATGCCGCTGATCGATTGCCAGATCTATTCCGACCATCTGGCTCGGATGGGCGCTGAAGAGATAGATCGGGAAGCATTCATCGGTCATCTTCAGCAACTTTGTCATCAGCCCGGGCGCAACGCACCCTGGCACATTGATCCGGATCTGCCGTTAAGCTCATGAGTCTCGACTTCTTTCAGGATCAACCTCATGCCTGCTCCTACCTGGAAGGGAGACGGGCAAGAAATATCTATCCTGATCCCAATAAACCAGCCAGTAAAGCACTCTACAGCCACCTGATTCAGCATGGCTTCCGGCGCAGCGGTGATCATATTTATCGCCCTTTCTGCCCTGATTGTGAAGCTTGTGTACCGGTCAGAATTAACCTCCATGAGTTCAAACCCAACCGCAGTCAGCGGCGCTGCCTGAAACAGAACCGGGATGTCGACATGCGGGTCCGACCGGCCGAGTTCAACTATGAACATTTCGAGCTCTACCGTCGTTACCTTGCAGGCCGGCATCCCGGCGGTGGTATGGATAATCCCAGCAGCGACAGCTACATTAACTTCCTCACCAGTAGCTGGTGCGATACCGCTTTTATCGAGTTCCGGCTGAAAGATAAACTGCTTGCCGTCGCAGTCACTGATTTCATCAATGATGGTGCCTCGGCCTTTTATACTTTTTTTGAGCCCGATATGCCCAAGCGGAGTCTTGGCACTTTCGCCATTCTCAAGCAGATAGAACTGGCGAGAAACTATGGTCTGTCATGGCTTTATCTGGGTTACTGGATCGAAGAAAGCCCCAAAATGCGTTATAAAACACGCTTTTCCGCACTCGAAGCCTACCAGTCAAATTGGCGCAAGTTAGATAAAAGCTTTGAATAATCAGTGATATTACGGCAAAATGATCTTTTTAACCCAAGGTCATTAAGAGTTTATGGCAAAAGAAGATCATATTGAATTTGAAGGCACAGTCATCGACACCATGCCTAACACGACGTTCCGTGTTGAACTGGAAAACGGGCACGTAGTCACAGCCCACATCTCCGGCAAAATGCGTAAAAACTACATCCGCATTCTGACTGGCGATAAAGTGACTGTTCAGCTTACCCCTTACGACCTGAGCAAAGGCCGCATCGTCTACCGCGCACGCTAATTGGCAGCCATGCGCCGCATGGCATTATCGCCGCTCCCACGCCGCTGACAACATAAATCGGCTCAGGCCGACATCAAATGAAATCAGGTTGTTTGTGTTTGCCGAAAAGCTGGCTCAGCCCCACCAGAATCATCATCACAAACGCCACCAGCGTCCAGCCGGGAATGCTCAGGCCCAGGAATGTCCACATCACGTCGGCGCATTCTCCTGAGCCTCTCAGCACCATATCAATCGCCTGATTGAGCGGGAAGTTCTCGACTATAAAGTTGAGCCCCGGGCCGCAGGTTGGCACCTGATCGGCGGGTAATTGCTGCAGCCAAACATGGCGCCCGGCAATCGCAGCACCGAGACCGGCAAACAAAACGACCAGAAAGCCGTAGATTCGACGGCCGGTATTCACAGGGTTATGCATCGCCCCCAGTAGGAAAACCACTCCAACCACCAGTACCATGACCCGCTGCAGAATGCAGAGCGGACAAGGATCCAGATGTTCAATAAACTGGAAATAGCCGGCGATTAGCAGCATGCTCAGACAGGCCAGAAAGCCAGCCAGAAAAACCCCGCGAAATGTGTTCAAAATGGCCCCCTTGGATGTGTTGATTTGTGCTAAGTTATCTTAAAAAGCCTGACGTTTAAAGGAGTAATGCGATGGAACAGGACAATTTCGAGAAAAAACTGGTCGACGCTTACGACAAAATGATGGCGCGGGTTCATGATCTGCTCGATGATGCCGAAGAACAGGCCATGCCCACCCTGCAGCGCAACATCGATAGAGCCCGGCATCGGGCGGTGGAGCTGCGAGAGCTAAGCGCCGAAGAAGCGGACAAAGTGGCCGCCTACGTTAAACGCGATCTGCATGAAGCCGCAGATTATCTGGACAAAACCGGTAAGGAACTATCCAACTGGTTCAGCTTTGATCTACGCCTCGTCGAGGAACGCATGCTGGAATTATTCGCCCGTGCGGCGGATAAAACCCGGCTGGAATGGAACAGGCTTGCCAGCCAGGCCAGATGGTCGCAGGAGTATCATACTGGCGAGATAGCGGCTATCGGCACCCTGGTTTGTACTGATTGCGGCTGCGAAATGCATTTCAAGAAAACCAGCAGAATCCCGCCCTGCCCGAAATGCCATAAAACCGTATTCAAGCGCGCACGTAAAGTCTGAGCTAAGGCTTAATCCTCAGCTTCACCCCAGCGCCATGCTCCGAGGCCCAGCAATGCGCAAAGCGCCGGCATGGCTGACGGCTGTTCACGCAGTGTTTTCAACTGCCCAAGAGCAATAGGCTTATCACCGGTTAACAGTGACAGGGCCTCGGTCGCTTGTTTGTCAAGGCTAACGCCTTCACCGGCAGCATAAATTCTGAAATGGGTCTCCGTCTCCAGCCACACAAGACGGATATAGGCATTTCGCACCAGCTGTTCCCCCGCCAGCATTTTCTCACTCAGGGCGACCTCATCCAGCGGTTCGCTGCTGCTCAGATCGGCAAGCCACTCCAAACTGGGTTTGGTTTCGGTCAGCAATCTTCCGACGGCATCGCTAATCCCGTTATCCGACTGCTCAATCACGTTCATCAGGCTCTGTTTGAAGCGATTCAGCGCGGCGGTATCAACATGCTTGTCATCGTCAGCCACCTGAAGCCCCGGGTCACGATAGCGCTGCTGACCACCGTCCTGTTCAGTCAGGGTCTGCATAAATGCATCCAGCATATCCAGCTGCGTCGGAGCCCGGAAACCAATCGAAAAAGTCATACAATCGTTCAGGGCGACACCATGGTGAGCAAAATGTGGCGGCAGATAAAGCATGTCCCCCGGTTGCAGATCCCAGCTTTCATCGGGGTTGAACTGCCGCAAAATTTTTAAATCCAGGCCATCAATATATTCGGCTTCCTGCAACGGTGAATGACTGATTTGCCAGCGACGCGTCCCCATCGCCTGCAGCAGAAAGACATCATAGCCATCAGTGTGAGGACCGACACTGCCACCAACCGGTGCAAAACTGACCATCAAATCATCCCGGCGCCATTCCGGAATAAAGTTAAAGCGCCGCATAATCGGCGCCAGTTCGGGCACATGTTTATCTACATCCTGAACCAGCAAGGTCCAGTGTGATTCGGGCAAACTGGCAAAAACAGTTTCATTGAATGGACCGTGACGGCATTGCCAGGGACCCGTTTCACCGGTTTCCTGGATAAGGCGGGATTCGACTTCCTCTTCACAGGCAAGCCCTGCCAGTTCATCAATGCTCAGGATCGGGTCAAAACCGGGTAAGGCCTGGCGAATCAGTAAAGGTTTCTTCTGCCAATACTGAGTCAGAAACTGCTGTTGGCTAAGTTCGCTGTTAAAAAAGGCTGTCATTGTTGTCCTGCATGAAACTTTAATTGCATCCTGGCTGTGTCACCGCTGCCACGTATCTCTATCCGGCTCAGTCCGGCATAGGGTACAGCCAGCCGTGGAATAGACTGTAAAGGCATATTCAAGACCTGCGCCAGAATAATCCGGATACATCCTGCATGGGTTACCACCAGAAGGTGACGCTGCGGGTGGTCCAGCAGTAACTCCTCCCAGGCTGCTAATACCCGTTGCTGAAAAACGACAAGGGGTTCGGCACCGGGCGGGGTAAAACTCACCGGATTGCGGTAGTAAGCCTCCACCGCTTCATTGTCTTGCTCTCGTAATTCCGATGCGCTGCGCCCTTCCCACTCACCCATATTGCGTTCACAAAATCGGGGTTCATAAGCCAGTAACAGACCGGACTTTCGTGCCAGATCCTCGGCAAAATCAGCACAGCGTAATAAAGGTGAAGTGACAATCTGCTGCCAAGGCAGGTTAACCGGCACCTGGCCTACAAGTTGCGTCCAACCGGCCGGGCTCAGAGCATAATCTTGTTGTCCTCGATACTGCTCACCGCCCTCGACTTCCCCATGACGCAATAAATCTATCCGCGTTGTCTGTGTTTGACTCGATTGCATCATGCCCCCACCGTAAAGCGATGAGTCTTCAGCTGATGTGAAATGCTGCTATGACTGAAACTCTGACATCGTGCTTAATGTCAGTCCTCCGGCTCAACACTGAAAACCACATTATTCAATGCCACAATACGCACTTTTTTACCCGCAGGGCAATCCGGCCCCTGCACTTTCCAGCTTGAATCATCCAAGCGGATTTTACCGATACCGTCGACTATCGGAGTCTGTAATGTGATCAGCCTGCCAATGTACTGCTCACCGCGGCGGTTCAGATTGGGCTCATCACTGAGAATCGGATTTTTCAGGTAGTAATGCCGCCACATGACAATACTGAACACCGACAACAAAGCAAAAAGAAGCAACTGAATCTGCCAGGATATCTCTGGCACCAATAACAGTGCCAGACCGGTCATAAATGCCGCTATCGCCATCCACAGGGCAAAAAAGCTGGGCGCCAGAATTTCGATAATCACCAGCAGGACTGCAAAAATCCACCAGTACCAGAAGTCAATTTGCCAGGCCATAATCAGGCTCCTTTTTTCGCGAAGGCTTCTTTGGCCAGTTCCGTAATGCCCGCCACCGAACCAATCACATTGCTGGCTTCCAGCGGCATCATAATCACCTTATGGTTATCGGCAGAGGCCATGTCTTTCAAGGCTTCCACGTATTTCTGCGCAACAAAGTAATTCACCGCCTGAATATCCCCTTTGGCAATCGCCTCCGACACCATCGTGGTCGCTTTGGCTTCCGCTTCAGCGAGACGCTCTCTGGCTTCTGCATCGCGGAATGCCGCCTCCCGACGTCCTTCAGCTTCCAGTACCGCCGCCTGCTTTTCACCTTCAGCACGCAGAATCTCAGCCTGCCTGTGGCCTTCAGCATCCAGAATATTAGCGCGTTTTTCCCGCTCCGCTTTCATTTGCCGTCCCATCGCTTCCACCAGGTCCACCGGCGGGTCGATGTCCTTAATCTCGATCCGCGTCACCTTCACGCCCCAGGGTGTCGTGGCATCATCGACCACGCCCAGCAGGCGGGTGTTGATCTCATCGCGCTTGGACAACAGTTCGTCCAGATCCATTGACCCCATCACGGTACGGATGTTGGTCATGGTCAGATTAAGAATGGCATTGTCCAGACCACTTATCTCATACGCGGCCTTAGCGGCATCGATGACTTGAAAAAACACCACGCCATTGACCCTGACCATGGCATTATCTTTGGTGATGATTTCCTGGGACGGCACATCCAGCACCTGCTCCATCATATTAATTTTGTTACCGATGCTGTCGATAACGGGCACAATGAGATTGAGACCGGGCCGCAGTGTGCGGGTGTAACGGCCGAAGCGTTCTACGGTGTACTCTCTGCCCTGACTGACCGATTTGACACCCATCAAAACGATGACGACCGCCAGGACTAAAAAGAAGATGACGAAACTCGAAAATCCATCCATTTGCGTGCTCTCCAGGTTTGATCAGCATTGATCATGCCGATAATAGCAGCAAACGCCTGTCTGGCGTATGACTTGAATATTGTCTGTCGTTCGATGGACAATAAGCCGGAACCACAACAATAAGGTTGCCATGAATCTCAATACGCTTTTTGCCCGACTCGCTCTGCTGACCACCCTGTCTCTGCTGAGTACCACAGCATTGGCCCAGCAGTGGTATCACGTTGAACTGGTCGTTTTCGAACGTTTCAGTGGAGCTAATGCCGAGCACTGGCCGGTGATGAATAACATCCGCAGTGGCAGCCTGAGCCCGCAAATGGCCAACAATCAGATCCAGCCAGCCAAGGTAGAAACACTTGCCGGCGTCTCTCAACGATTACAGAGTGCGTCGAATTACCGGGTGCATTATCACAAAGCCTGGCAACAACCCATGCTGAGCAAAGGCAGCGCCCGCCCAATTCAGATCAATTCCGATAATGGCCTGGTGGAAGGGGCGTTGAAGCTTTACCGGGTCAATTACTTGCATGCTGATATTGATCTGTGGTTCAAGGAAAATGGCAGTGCTGCCAGTAATTGGGGCGCTGCCACGCCTGATAGCGTTGATCTGGGTGGTCCCCGCAATCCGCATCTGTCACAGATCCGCCGGATTAAATCCAAACAACTGATTTATTTTGACCATCCGCGCATTGCGGCGATTTTACAGCTCACCCCGGTTGCCGCACCGGCATCGGCTGTTTCCAAAACACCGGAAAGTTATTCCTTGCCGGAAACTAGCGAAGCGGCGGAAGGCCAATAACACCGGCTATCACCGCCTGTACATTATCAATGCCGGCGGCGAGTGTCTGCTCGATTTCAGCCATGCTGAGCTCAGACTCGGTGACGCCGGCGGCCCAGTTAGCCACTACTGCCAGCGTCGCATAATCAATACCGGCCTCTTTCGCCAGATAAGCTTCCGGCATGCCGGTCATCCCCACCAGATCACAGCCATCTCTTGCCATGCGCCGGATCTCGGCAGCCGTTTCTAAACGGGGTCCCTGCACGGCGCCGTATGTACCACCATCTACCGGGTTGAGTCCCAGTTCCCTTGCGATATTCAGAATCGCCTCCCGCACTGCCGGGTGATAGGGATAGGTAAAATCGATATGCTTGTCGGCGCTGAAAGCATCACTGAAAAAACTCTGCTCGCGACCATGGGTGTAATCGATAATCTGGTCCGGCACGGCCAGCGTGCCTGGTCCATACTGTTCGCCAATCCCGCCCACGGCGGCGACGGCTAGAATATGTGTGACGCCCGACTGTTTCAAAGCATCTATATTGGCCCGGTAATTCACCCGATGTGGCGCGATATGATGATTCTCCCCGTGGCGAGGCAGAAACACGACCTGCTGGCCATTCAGTCGCCCCATTTTCAGTGGTGCTGACGGCATGCCATAAGAAGTTTCGATATCGCGGCTTTCATCCATTTCAAGCCCAGGATACTGTGACAGACCGCTGCCGCCGATAATGCCGAACAGGCTCATGCTGATGGCTCCCTGACCGCATAAATCGCTGGCAGATTACGCCAGTAACCGGCCATATCCATTCCAAAACCAAACACATAGCGATCAGGCACAGACAGGCCCAGATATTCCGGCAACGGTCCCATTTTATCTTCGCGTTTTTTATCCAGCAGACAGGCACAGCGTACGGAGGCAGCACCGGCTTCGTGACAGTATTCACGTAACGCCGCCAGGGTCAGACCTTCATCAAAAATATCTTCCACCAGCAGCACATGGCGGTTATTCAAATCAATTCGCGGTTCGGACTGCCAGACCAGTTCACCGCCCACTGTTTTGTCGCCGTAACGGCTGGCATGAATGTAATCCAGCTCCAGTGGAAACAGCAGTCTGGGTAGCAAATGGCCGGTGGTCATCACCGCCCCATTCATTACACAGAGCACCACCGGCGCCTTGTTTTGGTAATCACCGGTTAAAGCCCGGGCGATTTTATCGAGTGACTGATTGATATCATCCATGTCATAAAGCAGGTCAGCCTGCGCCAGCATGGCCTCGTATTCTGTCATTTTATTTTGTTCCTCTTGGCTGAAGGGATCGCTGATCTCTCTTATAATGTCAGATTTAGTGACAGGATAAATCATGCGCCGATTCTGGCCGCTCATCATTTTTGCCGCGATGTTGGTCGTGATCGGACTGGTCAGCCTGCGTGAGCACCCGGCACCACAGCCACAGACTGATGCTGACTCTGGACGCATTATTTCGCTCGCGCCCAGTATTACCGAAACTCTCTATGCCCTCGGCGTCGGCGATAAACTGGTCGCTGTGACCGATTATTGTGATTATCCGTCCGCCGCTCGCGAACTGCCCACGGTCGGCGGTTATACCGATACCAGCCTGGAAGCGATTGTAGCCAGGCAGCCGGATCTGGTCATCATGCTCGAGGGCCAGCAGCAACTGCGTCAGCAGCTCAATCAACTCGGTATTCGCACTCACAGTATCGATAACAGCACCCTGCTCGGCATCCAGGCCGCCATTGCCAGCATCGGCCAGGTGACCGGCCATGAGCGACAGGCCGACGCCCTGCTGACTGATATCGAACAGCAAATCACGTCCGTCCGGACCAAAGTCGAATCGCAGCCAGTAGTCCGCACTCTGGTTTCCATCGCCCATTATGTTAACAGTGACCAGCTTGAAACGGTCTATGTCGCAGGGCAGCATGATTTTTATAATGATCTGCTCAAACTGGCCGGGGGCATTAATGTCTATCAGGGCACAAAAGTCATGGTGCCCTCGGTCAGCGAGGAAGGCCTTATCCGCATGAATCCGGATGTTATCATCGACGTTTTTCCGGAAGCCGACGACCATCAAAGCAATATGGATCAAGTCATGCAACAGTGGCAGCAATTAGAGACCGTCAGCGCCGTGCAAGCGGGCCGGGTTCATATTATCCAGCGTGACTACGGCAGTGTGCCCGGCACCAGAATCTTTATGTTGCTGCGCGACTTTGCCCGCCTGTTGCATCCGCAACTGAACTGGGATGAGACAACCGATGATTGAGGTGAGTGGGCTTCAGGTTCGCCTGCAGGAAAAAACGCTGTTAACGGATATCAGCTTTTCGCTCACTGCCGGTCATTACCTGGTCGTAGTTGGTCCCAATGGCGCAGGCAAGAGCAGTCTGCTTAAAGCGATGATGGGCATCATCGATAAAGCTGACGGTGAGATTCTTTTCCATGACCAGCCACTTTCCACTTATTCACAGCGTGAACTCGCCCGACTGGTCAGCTATGTGCCGCAGAGCAGTGGTCGGCAACTGCCGTTTGCGGTGGAAGACTTTCTTAAAATGTCGCGTTACGCCCACCACAGTGCATTATCGGAATGGCAGCCCGATGATCAGGAAGCGGTGGAAGACGCTTTGCGGATTACAAATACCAGTCAGTTCCGCCAGCGCCAGATGACAACTCTAAGCGGCGGTGAAAGCCAGCGTGTAATGATTGCCGCCGCACTGGCACAGCAAACCCCGATGATGCTGCTGGATGAACCCACCAGCTATCTGGATCCGCATCATCAGGTTGAAGTGCACCGGGTCATTGCCCGGCTCAATGAGCAACTGGGCATCACCGTGATTGAAGTCAGCCATGATATTAATCATGCCGGTCAGAAGGGACGCGAGGTACTGGCGCTGGCTGACGGTCAGGCCGTCTGGCAGGGTCCGGGAGAAATATTTCTGGAACAAGGGCGTTTGCAACGTCTCTATCAGCAGGACTTTGTGTTTGTCACCCACCCCAGAAGCGGCAGAACCATCGCACTGGCGGATCCGCTATGACAGCCAGCGCCAAACTGACCCTGCTCTCCGTGCTGACGCTAGCCATCATGCTGCTGGCCCCGTTTGCCGGCCTCAGTGATATTGCTGATGCAGCAATCAGGGAGCACATTCTTTATGATATTCGCCTGCCCAGAACCCTGTTTGCTTTTGTCGCCGGTGCCGGACTCGCCTTGTGTGGCATGGTATTTCAGGCCATGTTCCATAACCCTCTGGCGACCCCGTTTACGCTTGGCGTTGCCAGTGGGGCTTCTTTCGGTGCCGCTTTAACCGTTTTTCTGGGGCTCAACGTTTCTTTACTGGGCTTTGATGCGACAACTCTAGGCGCTTTTATCGGCGCCCTTGTTGCCATTAGCTTTGTCTACGGTATCAGTCGGCTGCACTACAGCTTTTCAATCGAGACCCTGCTGCTGACCGGTGTGGCGACCAGCTTTTTCTTTTCCAGCCTGATCCTGTTCACCCAGTATCTCAGCAACATCAATGATTCCTTCAGGATTCTTCGCTGGCTGATGGGCGGACTCAGCATCAGCGGTTACCAGTCTCTGCTGCAACTCCTGCCGATAGTCGCTTTCAGTGCCGGCATCATGATCTGGCTCAGCCGTGAGCTCAATCTGCTGATGGCCGGAGACGAGATAGCGATCAGCCGCGGTGTCGCGGTAAAACGAGTCCGTTACCTGCTGTTTTTCACTACCTCACTCTGTGTCGGGGCCATTGTCGCCCTATGCGGTCCGATCGGTTTTGTCGGCATGATGGTGCCGCATATCTGCCGCCTCATTATAGGTACCGACCACCGATGGCTGATCCCGACCACCCTGATTTTCGGCGGCGGTTTTCTGATCCTCTGCGATACGCTGGCAAGGCTGGTGATTGCCCCGGCTGAATTACCGGTCGGTATCATCACCACCCTGCTAGGCGGACCGTTTTTCCTGTGGCTGCTGGTCCGCAGCCGCCGTTCGGCTTGACCCTCCAACACACGCATGTGATCATCAAATTAACATGGGTAGGACAACATAAACGAGGCAGCTGTGACGGCAAGGAGAGGTCTGGTTCTGATGGTTCTGGTGATGGGCCTGAGCTCACCGCCACAAGTCTATTCTCTATCCGATAACTTACCCATCCCCGATCACCCGCAGCTGGCACAGTTTACCGATAACCATGAGGCTATCTGGCTGAGTGGCCTGCAACTCACCAATCAGGGTCGTGAAGCGCTCAGTTTCCTATCCAACGCCGCCCAGCACGGGCTTGATCCCGAAGACTATCAGCTGAGTCTGCTGCAGCAGCTGTCAGCACCGGACAATATCGAACGCGCCCGCTACTTTGATGTCCTGCTGACCGATGCGCTGCTGGATCTCATCCATGATCTGGCGATAGGACGTCTGGATCCGGCGAAAGCCGATCCGCAGTGGCATATTGAACGCGACAGCATCGACCCGGCCTCCGTCCTGCAAAATGCACTACTCAGCCCGCATTTACGCAACACACTCAACCAGTTGCTGCCCAAATCCAGTCAATATCATCAAATGACCGAAGCGCTGTCAGAGTATCGCCGCTATGTCGCCCGCGGTGGCTGGCAGCGTCTGCCTGATATGCCGTTGCTGAAACCGGGCTCAGAACATCCGGCAGTCCCTGCATTGCGGCAGCGGCTGTCGATAGAAGATGCCTACCTCACCCGGCCGGAATTTGACGGCTCAACACTCTATGACGAAAGGCTGGTACATGCGGTCGAAGCTTTTCAGAAAAAACACGGCCTGAAACAGGACGGCGTTGTGGGGCCGAATACCCTGGCAGCGCTGAATGTGCCTGCTCAGGACATGGTCGATAAAATCCGTATCAATCTTGAACGCTTTCGCTGGCTGCCCGATGAGTTGGGAGACCGCTATCTGCTGGTCAATCTTGGCAGTTATAAGCTGACGGCCGTCGAAAACAATCACATCAAACTCAATATGAAAGTGATTGTAGGGAAAGAAACCCGCTCTACCCCCAGCTTCAGCAGCGCGATGACGCATATCGTTATCAATCCCTACTGGAATGTTCCGCACAAACTGGCGAGACGGGATCTCCTGCCTAAACAGAAAGCCAATCCGGATTATTTCTTTCTCAATGACTTCAATATTTTCCTGCGCGAGAGTGGCTTTGAGGTAGAAGTCGACCCTTACTTCGTTAACTGGGATGAAATCAGCGCCAGCGATTTTCCTTTCCGCCTGCAGCAACGTCCCGGGGAAAACAATGCGTTGGGCCGGATTAAATTCATGTTTCCCAATCCGTGGAGTATCTACCTGCACGACACTCCTGATAAAGCCCTGTTTGACCAGGCCCAGCGTAATTTCAGCTCCGGTTGTATCCGGGTTGAAGAGCCATTGGCGCTGGCCGAATTCAGCCTCAACCGCAATAATGCGCGTGACTCTGTACTCAGCAAAATAGAAAGTGGCCGCAATCTGGGTGAGAAACTGGAAACCCACTTACCCGTCTATGCCGTTTATTTCACTGTCTGGCCTTACGATGGCGAAGTTTTCTTTTCCAGCGATCCCTACAAGCGCGATCAGCGAATGATTAAACGCTTGTAACAGAAAAACTTTTGGTTATAATTGTTCAAATTTTGAACAAAACAGAGGCGGGCTTATGCTGGCAAAAAAGGGCAAAAAATCTCCCTATCTCGACGGTGAAACCTGCGAATTCAGACGCCGTTTCCTGCAAATTGGATTAGGGGCCACAGCGACCCTCGCTATGCCCAACGCTTTTGCCAACGTATTGAAACAGCCTGAACGCTCCATCGCCCTGATGAACCTGCACACCGGCGAACAGGTTAAGGCCACCTACTGGGCCGAAGGCGACTATCAGCCTGACGAATTACAGGCCATTCACCGGGTGCTGCGCGATCACCGCACCGGTGATATTCATGAAATCGATCAAAACCTGATTGAAATGCTGAACCTGTTACACCAGAAAATGCACGGTAAACAGCCCTTTCATGTGATCTCCGGCTATCGTTCGCCAAAAACTAACCAGATGCTACGGAAAAATAGTGATGGTGTGGCCAAGAAGAGTCTGCACATGCAGGGTAAAGCGATTGATGTCCGTCTCCCCGGCCGTCAGCTCGAAGAGCTGCGGAAAAGTGCACTGGGCTTGAAAGTCGGCGGTGTCGGTTATTATCCGGGTTCGGGATTTATTCATATCGATACCGGCCGGGTACGCAGCTGGCAGGGTTAAGTCTTACTTAAAATCCTCAAGCTCATCCATCAGCCTTTCAGCCAGTTCACGGAAACGTCGCATTTTTTTGTAATATTCCTTGCTGAAGGTCTCATGTTCGCGCTGCATATCCTTGTGATTACGCGCCATCATCTTATGCAGGTGCTTATTTTTTTCGACCTCGATATGCGAGGGACAGTCGGGCAGACACGCCTTTTCCAGGCCACAGCGGTAACGGTTTAAATCTTCATTGTGTTTATCGATGCGGGCTTTGTGAATATCGAGCTTGGATGAATGCTCCGGCAGCGCTTTTTCCAGCATGTAAAGCAACGCCACCAGCCGCTGGGTTTCATGCTGCCAGGACTGGGTTTCTTCCTGCCAGCGCTTATCATCCTGCTGCCACTGGTCATTGGTGAGCCTGAGCTGTTCCTGTTCGTCCATGGTTGAGCCACTCCCGCCTTTGATAACAATGCATGGTGGTTGTGCTTTATTATTATCCGGTAATATTACGCCTCCACATGAAAAATTAAAATCTCAAATACCGATTTAAAACTCGCCTGTTGATTGGCAGGACAGCCCCACTAAATCCAAGTAAAATAACAGGTTTAAGTCAGCACCCCAGGAAACACCAACATGGCCGAGACTGTCGTTTGCGCCCTCTATAAATTTGTCACGCTGGATGATTTTCAGGCAAAGAAACAGCCTTTGCTGGACTTCATGCTTGCTCATGACATTCGCGGCACTTTGCTGCTTGCCAAAGAAGGCATTAATGGCACGGTCGCCGGTTCCCGCCATGCTATTGATGCCCTACTCGACTACCTGAGACAAGATCCGCGCCTTGCTGAAATCAGCTTTAAAGAGTCCTACACTGACAGCTCGCCGTTTATGCGCAGCCGCGTCAAGCTCAAAAAAGAAATCGTCACCATGGGCGTCGAAGGCATCGATCCCAAACGCGTGGTCGGTACCTACGTCAAACCCACCGAATGGAACCAGCTGATTTCTGAGCCGGATGTCCTGCTGGTCGATACCCGTAACGACTATGAAGTACAGGTCGGTACCTTCAAAAATGCGGTGAATCCAAAAACTGACAGCTTCCGCGAGTTTCCGGAATACGTAAAAAGCCATCTGGATCCGAACAAGCACAAGAAAGTCGCTATGTTCTGCACCGGCGGTATACGCTGCGAAAAATCCACCGCCTATCTGAAAGAACAGGGCTTTGAAGAGGTTTATCACCTGGAAGGTGGCATTCTAAAGTACCTGGAAGACGTGCCAGACGATGAATCCCTTTGGGAAGGTGAATGCTTTGTGTTTGATGACCGGGTGACGGTCAATCATCAGCTGGAAAAAGGCGATTACGATCAATGTCATGCCTGTCGTCTGCCGATAACTGAAGAAGATAAACAGAGCCCGCTGTATCAGAAAGGGGTCAGTTGCCCGCATTGCTATCATCAAACCTCTGAAGATCAGAAAAGACGCTATGCCGAGCGGGAAAAACAGATTGAACTTGCCCGCCAGCGGGGTGAAGCCCATATCGGCCAGGAAACAGCAGAGGCAGCCGAACTGAACCGCCAGAAAAAACGCCAACGTCGTGAAGCCGACAAACTGGCAGCAGAGAAAAAGCAGCAACGCTGATATGCGTCATCTGTTTGCCAGCCTCTGTCTCTGCCTGCTTACGCTCTCCGCAGCGGCGCAAACAAAGCCCGCCGCCATAGCTAGCGCCCACCCGCTGGCCACGCAAGCGGGTTTTGAGATTCTGCAACAGGGTGGCAATGCCTTTGATGCCGCTGTGGCCATCACCGCAGCGCTGGCTGTGGTGGAACCGGCCGGCTCCGGTCTGGGCGGTGGTGGATTCTGGTTACTGCACCGGGCCAGCGATAATCATCAGCTTATGATTGATGGTCGTGAGATGGCGCCGGGTAATGCTCATAAGGATATGTACCTGGACGCGAAAGGACAGTTTCAGCCGACACTGTCACTCAATGGTCCGCTGGCAGCGGGTATTCCCGGCATTCCCGCCGGGCTGGTACATTTAAGTGAGCAATACGGTTCACTGCCGCTTGCCACCAGCCTGCAACCTGCTATTCGTTATGCTGAAAACGGCTTTACTGTGACGGAAGGCTACCAGCATCTTGCCGGTTTTCGGCGGGATACCTTGCGTCAGTCTCCTCAGGCTGCCGCTATTTTTCTGGATCAGGGCGAAGTGCCTGCTGTTGGTCACATAATCCGTCAGCCCGATCTGGCTGCCACACTCAAAGCCATTGCCGATCAGGGGCATAACGGGTTTTATCAGGGTAAAACTGCTGACAAACTGGTTCAGTCAGTTCAGGCTCATGGTGGCATCTGGACCCGAGCTGACCTGGACAAATATCAAATTATTGAACGCCAGCCGGTTAGAGGTCAGTACCAAGGCTACGATATTACGTCGGCGGCCTTGCCCTCCTCCGGTGGTATCGTGCTGATGATAGCTTTGAATCAGCTGACCGCTTTTGACTTACATCAGGCTGACAACACGCAGCGCCGGCATTGGGTCGTAGAAGCCATGCGTCGTGCCTACCATGATCGCAGCCGCTATCTGGGTGATGCCGATTTCACGGACATCCCCGACCATCTGACCAGCCCGGCTTATGGCCTCAGGCTCAGCCGCAGTATTGATGATAAAACAGCCACGCCCAGCCAGGCCCTGCCATTGACTGAAGCCGCTGGTGAAAACACCACCCATTTTTCTGTGCTTGATCAGCATGGCAACCGGGTGGCTGCCACATTGAGTGTCAACTATCCCTTCGGTTCCGGCTTTGTCGCCGAGGGCACCGGCGTGCTGCTGAATGATGAGATGGATGACTTTTCAGCCAAAGAAGGCACGGCCAATGTCTATGGACTGGTGGGTAACGAGGCCAATGCTATCGAACCCTACAAACGGCCCTTGTCCAGCATGTCGCCGACTTTTATCGAGAACGATGAACGTTTGATGATTACCGGTACGCCCGGTGGCAGCCGGATTATCAGTATGGTGTTATTGAGCCTGCTGGATTTTGTCGATGGTGATTCTGCTGATGAGATCGTCGCTGCACCGCGTTATCACCACCAGTTCCTGCCTGATTATATTCAACTGGAAAAAGGCGCTTTCAGCGAGGCGGAAATCCATGCGCTGCAGCAGCGCGGCCATAAAATCAAACAGCTCAACCGCCGCTATGGCGATATGCAAACCCTGATTGTCAATAAACAAAGTGGTCAGTTGGAGGCAGCCAGCGATCCGCGAGGTGAAGGTCTGGCTGAGATCAGATTGATTAAGCCTTAAACCACCAGGTTATCTGCCGGGGCATTTCCCCCTGTCTTGCCTGAGCCAGCGAAGCCGTCTCCAGAATAATCAGCACCACAATCGTCAGAGAGATTGGCAACAGACTGAACCACCCCACCACGGCAAGCTGAATGCCGCGCATCACTTCATCTGCCTGCAGCAGCAGGAAAAACCATCCCAGCCCGAATAGGACCAGTGACACCAGATAAGCCAGCAACAGATAACGGCCTCGTCGCCAGGCCAGCAGCCAGTGTGCATAGATCAAATCCGGCTGTCCCTGTTTTCCGGCACGTCGCATGATGGAAAGAATGAAGCCGGTCGAGAGCAACATCGGCAGCCCCACAATCAACCACAGGATTTCCGTGTTGAACAGAATTGCCGGCAGCAGAAAATGCACAACAGACAGGTTAAACAACAGTCTTTCATGGGCATCACTGGCTTGTTTGGCATCTTCAGTCATCTGCAAGATCTCCCCGTTCAGTTACCTTTTCGACTCTCCGCCAAAGCGCTGGTTTCCAGCACAAACAAAAGCAAGACCATCAGCATAGTCGGCACCACCGCCAATCGGCTGAATATCACCAGCATGATCGACGCCATATTGTCATCACTCTGGAACATGGATATTAAAAAGCCCAGCAGCATGATAAAGGCTGACACGGCATAGGCATAAAGTAACCAGCGACAGTGCTTCCAGGCCAGTTGCCAGTGTTGTTTGAGCTTATCAGCGGCAAAATTATGGTAGCGTGCATACCAGCCAATCCAGCTGATGCTGGCAAGCGACCCGACCAGTGCCAGACTCAACAAAGCTAGCAATAAGCCTGAGGCCAGCGCTACAATCGGCAGCAGAATATGAAATAAAGCCAGGTTCAGCATCATTCTTTCATGCGGAAGGCTGGCTGGCAGGACTCCGGCTTGCATCTGTTTCCCTTGCTTAACAGGATAAAGCTTATGATGCCTCTGATTGACAGTCACTGTCATCTCGATTTCAGCGCTTTTGATGAGGATCGTCAGCAGGTGCTGGATCACTGCAGCCAATTGGGCCTGACCCATATCATTGTGCCGGGTGTCACACGGGAAAGCTGGCCTGCCTTGATTGAAACCTGCGCACACTCTGAGATGATGCGGCCGGCGCTGGGGCTACACCCGATGTTTATGCAGGCCCATCAAGACTCGGACATTGAGGTACTGGCACAGGCTGTCGAGACCCATCGTCCGGTCGCTATCGGTGAAATAGGCCTGGATTTTTTCCTCAACGGCCATGATAAAGACGCACAAACGGCTTTATTTGAAGCGCAGATTCATCTCGCTATCAAGTTCGAACTGCCTGTGATTCTCCATGTCCGCAAAGCACATGATGAAGTGCTAAAAGTATTGCGCCAGGCAAAAGGACTCAAGGGCGGCATTGTTCATGCGTTTAATGGCAGCATGCAGCAGGCCGAACTTTATATGCAGCAAGGGTTTTTATTCGGTGTCGGCGGCGCGGTCACCTATCCTCGAGCCCAGAAACTGCAACGCCTGTTTACCGAACTGCCATTGTCTTCGATTGTTCTGGAAACCGACGCCCCGGATATGCCACTAGCCGGCCATCAGGGTGAACGCAACTCGCCGGAAATGATTCCGCAGGTACTGGAAAAACTGGCTGAAATTCGTGATGAGTCCGCCCGGGATATTGCCGAGGCTGCCAGCAGCAACTGTCTGAAACTGCTGGAGCTCTCCTGAGCAAGGCTGACAATGGCGGCATGAATTTTTCCTTTTATCGGAAAAAGGCGCCCGAACCATGGTAAACCTAACCTGTCTAGTAGGAAGTCAGCAGTTAGAATCATCGGAACATCAGGAAATCAGGCATAGGAATTTTTATGGCCCACCCCCAACTCGACGCTATTCTGGCGAGTATCAACAATGTCATTCTTGGCAAGCATCATCCCATTAAACTGGCGCTCACCTGTCTGCTGGCAAGAGGCCATCTGCTAATAGAGGATTTACCCGGCGTCGGCAAAACGACCCTCGCCCATACCATTGCCAGCACCCTGGGCCTGACTTTCCAGCGCATTCAGTTCACCAGTGATATGTTGCCCGCTGATATTATCGGCGTCTCGGTCTATGAGCGTGACAGCGGCCGCTTCAGTTTTCATCCCGGACCGATATTCACGCAGCTGATTCTGGCCGACGAGGTCAACCGGGCCTCACCACGAACCCAGAGTGCTCTGCTGGAAGCGATGGAGGAACAGCAGGTCACAGTGGAAGGCAAAACGCATACTTTGGCCTCCCCGTTCTTTGTGATCGCCACCCAGAACCCGGCCAATCAGATCGGCACCTTTCCCCTGCCCGAATCACAACTGGATCGTTTCCTGATGCGGATTGAACTGGGCTACCCCGATGCCAAGGCCGAACGGGCACTGTTACTGGGCCAGGACCGGCGTGAGCTGCTGCGCGAGCTGAAAGCGGTAGTCAGCGTTGAAGATTTACTGTCACTACAGAGTCAGGTCAACGAGATTCATGTCTCCAGTGCGCTGGTTGATTACGTACAAAGAATCCTGACCCACACCCGTGATTCCGGTCATTATCATAGCGGGCTGTCGCCGCGTGCCGGCCTGGGCCTGCTGCGTGCCGGACAAGCCTGGGCGATGCTGGAAAAACGCGATCATGTGCTGCCGGAAGATATTCAGGCCGTGTTACCGAGTGTTGTTAGTCACCGCTTGCAACGCCGGGAAGAAGACAGTCCTGAAGACTGGATTGATCAACTGATTCATCAGGTCGCGATTCCCTGAGTTATGGCCAGCGCGCTCGCAGAAATCTGGCAACGCCTTCGCGACAGCCAAAAACAGCGAATCTATATCCTGCCGACCCGCGCGGGTTATGCCTTTGCCGGTCTGCTGTTAGTAATGCTGCTGGGTGCGATTAACTATAACAACAGTCTCGGTCACCTGCTCAGTTTCCTGCTGGTCGGCGTGGGGCATGTCGCGATGCATCACAGTCATCGCAACCTGCGCCAGCTGACGCTCAAAGTTACAGCGCTGGAGCCGGTTTTCTGTGAACAGCTTGCGCGTTTCAAACTGACTATCCATAACGAAGACAGCCGCGATCGCTACCAGTTGGAAGTGGCACATAAAAAGAACCAGCCCGGGCCGCGCTGGAAAATTTTCAAAGCCTATGAAGCGATTCAGAAAGTCACCCATATCGAAGCTGACAATACCTGTTCCTGCACGCTGGAAGTGCCGACCCATCGCCGCGGCTGGTTCTCCCTTAACCAGCTGCGACTGGCCAGTCTCTACCCGCTAGGCTTGTTCTACAGCTGGACCCTGTACCCGCAGACCGCCAGGCTACTGGTTTACCCACAGGCAAAAGGTAAGCTACCGCTCCCTTCCCCGCCCGCAGGCGGCAAACAACGGCTGAAAGGAGAACAACTGGGCGATGATGATTTTGCCGGTCTGCGCAGTTATCGTGAAGGGGAACCATTACATCGCGTGGCCTGGAAAGCAATGGCCCGCGATGACGTGATGCGCAGCAAACAGTTTTCCAGCCCGGAAGGCCATGAGTTACAGCTTCGCTGGCAGGATCTGGACAGTCTTGTCGATACCGAAACCAAATTGTCGCAACTGACAAACTGGGTCATGCAGGCAGAACGCGCTGGTCACCGTTATGGTCTGCAGCTTCCGGGCACGCAGATTGAAGCGGATAACGGGCCGCAGCATCAGCATCTTTGTCTTAAAACGCTGGCTTTGTACCATGGCTAAGGCAGATACCTCTCCCAATCATCACGCGATAAACCATCTCATCGCCGCCTTGTTTATCGGCGCGCTGCCGCATTTTGTCTATCAGCCTTTCTGGGTAGGCCTATCCTTTATCCTGATGATCAGCTGGCGCTTGCTGCACAGTTACCGTGGCTGGCCTTTGCCGGCCGCCAGCCGCTGGCTTAAACTTCTGCACAACGGTACCGCAGCTTTGATGATCGTGCTGATCTTCGGCCAGTTCGGTCTCACCATCGGTCGTGATGCCGGGGCGGCTCTGCTTACCATCATGCTGGCATTCAAGGTCGTTGAGATTCGCTCGCTGCGCGATTATTACCTCAGCTGTTACCTCGGCTATTTTCTGGTGATCACCAACTTCTTTTACAGCCAGAGCATGCTGATGGTGGGACTGATGCTGCTGGTCGTCATTCTGCTGACCAGTTGCCTCATCGGCGTTAACAGTGAATCGTCCAGTTTGCCGATAAAACAACGTCTTAAACTGTCGGGCAAAATGGTACTGCAGGCTATTCCGGTCATGCTGATTCTGTTTGTGCTGTTCCCCCGTATTTCCGGCCCCATCTGGGGACTGCCTCAGGATGCCAGCACCACCACAACGACCACCATGACTGAGCAGATTACACTGGGCGAACTCCCTTCTCAGTCCGGCACAACAGGCATGAGCGAAGAAATTCAGATGGGTAAAATCAGCCAGCTGATCCAGTCTGATGAAATTGCCTTCCGGGTGGCGTTTGAAAACGATGTGCTGCCACCCGCAGCGGAGAGATATTGGCGTGGCCCGGTGTTGTGGCAAACCAATGGCACCGTCTGGTCACCATTACCCAAAAATGAACGCAGTGATGCGGCACCGCAGATCGGAGTCCGTGGTGAAGGCTATCAGTACACCATGACGCTTGAACCGCATAATAAACGCTGGCTGTTCGCGCTGGATATGCCCACTGAAAAACCCGCGCTGGTGCCTGCTTTTCTGACCAGCGATGCCGAGCTGCACAGCCAGAAACGCATCAAAAACCGCGCCCAGTATTCGCTGGAATCTCATACCGATTACCAGCTCAATCCCGGCGGCGATTCCAATTTATGGGCTGCGCTGCAACTGCCGCAGGACAAACACCCCCGCACCCGCAAACTGGCCAATCAATGGCTTGAGCAAAGTCAGGGACCGGAGGAATACATCGACCGGGTACTGACCTTCTTCAACCAGGAAAACTTTGTCTACACGCTGTCACCGCCGATACTGCAGGGCGATACCGTCGATCAGTTTCTGTTCGAGAGTCGCGAAGGTTTCTGCGAACACTATGCGGTCAGCTTCACTGTCCTCATGCGTGCGGCAGAGATCCCCGCCCGTATTGTGACCGGCTATCAGGGCGGTGAAGAAAATCCGGTGGATAATGTGCTCACCGTCAGACAGCGGGATGCCCATGCTTGGACTGAAGTCTGGCTGCCTGAGCGTGGCTGGATACGTATCGATCCGACGTCAGCCGTCTCCAGCCAACGGGTCGAAGAAGGCATGTCCAATATGCTGCCCGCTGAACGGACTTCGCCACGTCTCATTTCACAGAATGATGCACTGGTTGAGGTCTGGCGCGATTTGAGAAATAACTGGAACGCGCTGAATACCGCCTGGGATATCTGGGTGGTGGGTTACGGTCCGCAAATCCAGAAAGAGTTTCTGTCAAAGCTGGGGATGACAAACCCGGACTGGCGTAAATTGGCTGTGATCCTCACGCTGCTGCTGGCTTTGACCGGCATCGTTATGTTGCTGTTGTCCTACTACCGTCGGGCTCATCCGGATCCGGCTGTGCGGCTTTATACCCTGTTCTGCCAGAAACTAAGCCGCTTCGGCCTCAATAAACAGGAACACGAAGGCCCGCTCGATTTTGCCCTGCGTGCGCAAAATCATCTGCCGCAATATCAGCAACAGATTGAATCGATTACCCACCTCTATACCCAGCTGCGTTACCGCCATGCCAGTGATGCCCTGCTGTCTGAGCTGGAAACACAAATCAAACAATTCCAGCCGCGCAGATAAGTCTTATTCCACTGCTTTTGCCAAAGTCCGCCATTAGCAGGAAAATATGCAGCGATTCAGTCGCTTTGAGGTTTATTAATGGCACACTCCAATCCGCTGTTTGAGCGCACCCATATCCTGATCGGAGATGAAGGTATCGCCAGACTGCAACAGTCGCATATTTTCCTGGCCGGCATGGGTGGCGTCGGATCATTTACCGCCGAAGCGCTGGCCCGCATGGGGGTCGGCAAAATGACCCTGGTGGATCATGATGTGGTCTCCGGCTCCAATATGAACCGGCAGCTGGTTGCTTTGAAATCGACGGTGGGCGTGCTCAAAGCCGATGTCATGGCCGAGCGAATCAAAGACATCAATCCTGATTGTGAAGTGGAACTGCTGACGGAGTTTCTGACCCCTGACAGCATCCCTGAGATCCTCGGACGTGGTTATGATGTGGTCATTGATGCCATCGACAGCCTCAGCAGCAAAAGCGCTTTACTGGAAACCGCCTGGCGCAATGACATGACCGTGTTCGCCAGCATGGGGGCCGGCGGCAAACTGGATCCGACCCAGGTGCGCACTGCAGATCTGATGGACACCAGTATGTGCAAACTGGCTAAGCACCTGCGTTCCCAGTTGCGCAAACGCGGTGTCGGTCGTGGCATTCAGACCGTCTACTCTACCGAGTCGCCCCTGCCGCCGCTGCCACCGGAACCGGTCAGTCGTGGCCGCGCCCGCGCCGTCAATGGCACAGTCAGCTATATGCCCTCTATATTCGGCCTGACCCTCGCTGGCATGGTGATTAATCATATCGTCGGTGATGCAAGGCGTGTCTGATCCCACCGATGTTATCAACTGTGATTCGGCGATGCGTGAGCGTCTGCATGGCCTGCTCGGCCGTTACGGTATTCAGATCGTAGCCGTCGCCCGGGATGACAATATCCCCGGCAGTTTCTTCGGTGAACGCGAAGCCGGTTTGATGGGTAATCAGCTTTATCTCCGGGATGACACACCGGTGCATTCAGCCCTGCATGAAGCCGGTCATTATATTTGCATGGACCCGGCTCGTAGAGCGGCGCTTGATACCGATGCGGAAGGCGATTACGACGAAGAAAACGGTGTCTGTTTTCTGCAAATACTGCTGGCCGGCTTTGTCGATAAACTGGGGCGCGCCCGCATGCTTCGTGATATGGATCGTTGGGGTTATACCTTCCGCTTAGGCAGCGCCAAAGCCTGGTTTGAGCACGACGCCGACGATGCCCGTGACTGGCTGGTCGATTACGGCATCATCAACCAGACACTTGAACCAACCTGGCAATTACGTTCCCGCTAACCGGGATGAAGCCAGCGCTCTTATCCAGTATGCTAACCAGCATAATGATTCAAGAAACCGCCTTTCAGGAGACCTTATGAGCGACAGCATTTCCTCACCGGTAACAGCCCTTTTGTCAGATCAGGGCATCGACTACGAAGTCATCGAAATTCCTTTGACTGAGGACAAAAAACCGATTCGCAACCTGGAAGAACTGCTGCGGAATAAAGGCCATGATCCGCACTCGGTGGTGCGCAGTCTGCTGTTCAAAACCGGCTCTGATTCCTATGTTTTGCTGGCCGTTGCCGGCGGCGGTCGTGCTGACTGGGGTACGCTGCGTAAACATCTGGACGAAAAGAAACTGCGGATGGCTGAATTTGATGAAGTCCCGGAAGCAACGGGTTACGTGGTCGGTGCTGTGCCACCAGTGGCGTTGCCTGAAAATATCAAAGTCCTGCTCGATAACAGTGTCGACAGCTTTGATACCGTGGTGATTGGTAGTGGTGTACTCGGATATGCACTGGGCCTGAAAGCGGCAGACCTGAAAAAGGCGATGAGCGGTGTAGAACAGGGCCAGTTTATTAAAGCCTGAGCCGGTTCGAACTAACGATCACCGCTGTCAGTCTGAACAGTTACCCTGCCTGCATGAGGTGGTCGTTATGTCCCTCACTGATTACATTCTTCCAAGCCGCACAATCCTGATACCGGCGCTGATTGGCACCGCTTTGACTGTATCTCCCTTACAGGCGAGGGACGATGCCATTCAGCTCGGCACCGGCGACAGTGGCAAACAAAGCAGTCGGCTGGGCACCTCAGATTCGGGAGACTCATCCGGCTCCAGGCATCAGTGGCGCGGTTCCGGTCATCATTCACATGGCATCAGCCACGGTGACCATCACTCCTACGGTATCAGTGGCCGACCTGATAACAAGCTCAGCCCCAAACCGGACAATCATCATAACAAGCCACGTCACCATAACCGCCAGGACTATGGCGGAATCAGCGGTCATATCTCCTTCGGCTACAGTAACTCTCACGAACGTTATCATCGTCGTCAGGATTCCATTCCCTACTCCGGCTATCGATACCGGGATCACCAGGACACCCGGGTCATTTATGCGCCCGGTTATTATCGTGAAGACAATAATCTGAACAGCGCCCCGGCTATCACCGGCTACCGCACACCACAGGCTGACAACGAACGCGCCTATGACAGCGCGGTGGATCCCTGGTCCGCGCTGGCTGATTATCAAATACAGACGGCGAGATATGCGTTTGAAGCTCAGGTACAGCGTTCCCCGCATAATGCCTTGCCCCGTGTCGGTCTGGCCTTAAGCACGGCACTGGCCGGGGATCTCGATGCAGGGGTATTTGCGATGGAGGATGCCCTGCGATCCGATACATCGGAGCTGGGCTATTTTCAGGTCAATGAATCTTTGCAGCTGGTGATTGAGGAGTTGCTGCTGGATTATGAAGGAGAGCCATTGATGACGGCATCACTGCATTATCTGAACCGTGATTACCGGGCCGCCGGCCGGGCTGTGGAAGTCGCAGGTAATTACTGCCAGCCCTGCACGGCGGTCAATAATCTCAGTCGTCTTATTGAGATGAAAAACTAGGATGAAGGCGATTACTCACCGTCATCAAAGTCGCCTTTCTCGGTCGGATTATACTCAGAAGATTTACTCGAACGTTCACCCGGCGATTTCTTACCAGATTGAATTTCCGCATCCGCAGGGCCATTAGACGCATCATTAATCATTTTCACGTCATTGAGCATTTTCATCGGCATCGCCGGTGCATTGCCCTGCTTGTCTTCACCGAAATACAGCGTGAGATGCGGGAATGGGATCTCGATACCCGCCGCATCCAGATGACGTTTAACCAGACGGTTATACTCACGCCCGACAGCCCATTGATTGCCCGGTAAAGTCTTGATCCGAACCCGGATGTTGACCGAGCTGTCTGCCAGCGCCGTGACACCGTGCACTTCCAACTCGTCGGACAGGATCTTGGCACGCTGCTCTTCATCAGTCAGCAGCTCTTCAAAGGCTTCACGCAGTTTGATCACGACTTCATCCGTGTCTTCGCGGTAAGCCACGCCGTATTCACCGACATGATAAGCAAACTCACGCATGTAGTTGGACACGGTATCCACAGAAGAGAACGGAATCACATGATAGGTGCCTGACAGGTCACGTAGACCCAGCGAGCGGATGGTCAGCTTCTCGGCGGTACCGGTCAGGCCGCCGACGGTGACAATATCCCCGGCATTAATCGCATTCTCCATCTGGATAAACACGCCGGTGATCACATCCTGTACCAGTTTCTGAGCACCGAAACCGATGGCCAGACCCAACACACCCGCACCAGCCAGTAACGGTCCGATATTAATGCCGATCTCAGACAACACAATCATCAATGTCATGACGATAATGACGATGGCCGTGGCATTACGGAAAATGGTCAGCAGGGTTTTCTCACGGGCGCTGGGCTCACCACCACCCTGCTCCGGATCCAGACGATGCTCAATCCAGCTTGCCAGGGTCATCCAGAACAGTGAGGCAAACGCCAGAATAAACAGCACTGAAATGATGGTGGACAGCAGCTGCGTGCCCGCCGAAGAAGTCAGCCAGACCGGCAGGTTCACCGCGCCCCAGGCATCCAGCACAGCGCTGATGACCATGACCAGCACAATCCCTTTGAGCACTTTGCTGAACATCGGCACAAACTGGTTCAAGCGGTGTTCAAAAGTCGATAGACGCTGGCTGATGACCGGTGGCACTTTTACACCGTTATCAAGCAGCATCTGAATCAAGGCAATAACAGCCATGCCGATAAAGATAGCCAGCGCGGTTTGCAGGGTGGCCATCAGCAAGCCGGGCAATGCTGTATCCGGCTCAATCAGCAGCGATGCGCCCATGACCAGGAAGTAAGCAAAAGCCAGCCAGTGCCAGCATTTAGCCAATACGCCCAGCGTGACCTGAGTCATAGAGAAGGTCGCTTTGCGAGATAACGCAATGAGACCCTCTTTGACGTTCTGGCGATTTCGGGCGACAACGGTGAAGGCATAACTCACCGCAATAATCACGATAATCAGATTGGTCAGATCCCCCAGATTTTCCGACAGCTGATTGCTGACCAGTGGCACCACAAACAGCACGCCGTAGCCTACCAGGCTCACTAGGCTGGACAGGAACAGACTCCAGTAACGCGCGGTTTGAGATGTCATCGGCAACAAGCGTAACGAATCATCCCGACCCGCAAAGATCGCTCTAAGCACGACTTTAAACAGCTCAACCGCGAGAAAGACATTCAGGAACAGGCTTTGACTGACGCTGACTTCGCCCATCTCACCAACGAACAGCAGTGCCACAGCATAACCGGCAAGCCAGGCCAGAATCACCACCACAACATCTGTGACCACACTGATCAACACAGCAGTCGCTTTAACAATGATCGGGTGAATGCCATCTGCTGCCGCAGCCATATTATCGGCTCTGCGAAACAGCAATCTTGCCATCGGTCGCAATAACCAATAAGCGACAAGGGTGGCAGCGATGACCAGGCTGAGTTTCACCAGCAGGGTGAAGAAGTCTTTGATGCTTTTACTCTCGCCGCTGATCAGTTCTGCCAATGCGGACCAGCTGCCGGTCAGGGTTCCGACAATCACCTGCACCGCAGACTGTGTTTTTTTAGCCACGTCGGTGGCAGCGTCTTCCTTGTTTCCTGCTTTGCCATCCTGCTGCTGTGCATTCTCTTGTGATTGTTCTGACTGTCCCTGCTGCCCCTGATCAGACATCGACCTGAGCTCATCAATCAGTTTTTCTCGACTCGCTGGATCAGATAATACATCGGCCAGTGCCTGATATTTATCAACGGAGCCTTCGCTTGCATTCTGTTCTGCCGCAAGCTGTGCCGCGCCGGCCTGAACCGGTCCGGCAGCCAACATCAGTCCTGTCAGAAACAGTAAACTGAGTGTGCTTAAAAAGCCTGAAATTGAATGGCGCAAGATGAACTCCCTGTTTGGTTTGATTTAGGATTGCGTGAGATAAAATTGCTCACAACCTTAACAAGACGACTTTGTTAACTCAAATCGTGACCCGGATAACTCGATTTTAAAAAGCTGACTGTTTAAGATGGCCTGAGTTCATTTAGAAATCATGACGCCATGGATGAAAACACAATACAGAACCGCCTAGCCACCCTGTTTCAGATTATCCTGGTAGCCGGTGTTGTCGGCGCGCTCTGGGATCAGGCCTGGTTCGATGCTTTCATCATCAGTGGTATTTTCTTGATTACGCTGTTACCCACGGTCTTTGCCAGAAAATTCGATGTTGTTATCCCGGCCGAGTTTCAACTGGTGACCATTATCTTTGTGTTTGCTTCGCTGTTTCTGGGTGAAGTTCATGGTTACTATTTCAAAATCTGGTGGTGGGATATCGCCCTTCACACTGTTTCCGGTCTGCTGCTTGGCATTGTGGGCTTCCTGCTGGTTTATGTGATGAACGAAACCGAGCGCGTCAGCCTCTATATGAAACCCGGCTTTATTGCCTTTTTTGCTTTTCTGTTTGCTATCGGCGTCGGGGTGTTCTGGGAGTTTTTCGAATATATCGGCGATAAAGTATTCGACCTGACCATGCAAAAACCGGCTTTCGGTGACAGTACTGGCCTCACTGATACCATCACAGACTTGATGGTCGACGCTCTGGGTGCAATGATAATCAGCCTGCTAGGCTATCGTTATCTCAAACGTCATCCCACTCAGGGGCTGATGCAACGCTGGATCAGGAAGTTCATCAAAAATAACCCCCGCTTATTCAAAAAAACGCATCATCGCAGTTAACGGAAGGTTTCATGGATTCAGACATTCGTCTTGGCTATGCCGGCCTGTTACGTCGGCATTTTGGTTTAATTGCTGCTGCCTGGCTGGCGGTCTTTACAGGCAATCTGGGCCAGAGCTTTTTTATCGGCCTGTTTCAGTCGGATATCAGTCAGCATCTGAACATCACGGCCGGTGAATTCGGCAGCATCTATGCCGCCATTACCATGACCAGCGGTTTTCTGGTCATGCACTTCGGCCCCAAGATCGACTGGATTGCACCCAGACGCTATGCCCTGATAGTGCTGTCGACGCTGATCATCGGTGTCTTAATGCTGACCCTGTCACCGTGGTGGGGGCTCGCTATCTTCGGCTTGGGTCTGCAACGGCTCTGTGGTCAGGGCCTGATGACCCATCTGGGCAGTACTCTGGCCGGCCGCGAGTTTACTTTGAACCGGGGCCGGGCTCTAGGTCTGGTCAGCCTTGGCATGCCCTCCGGTGAAATCATTCTGCCACCGGTGATTGCCCTGCTCGTCACCTGGCTGACCTGGCAGCAAATCTGGTGGAGTATTGCTGCCGTCTTACTGGTGATGTGGGTTTTCCTTATCCTGTTCGTTGACTGGCCTGAAGCGCCCAGAAAGAAAAAAAGCAAAAACGAAGCACAGGAAAAAGGCCCTTCCCCGATGCGTGAGCGCCGATTCTGGATGCTGATCCCGATGCTGATGGTGCTGCCCATCACCCTCACCGGCATCTTTATCTATCAAGCGCAAATGACCGAAGACTTGGGTGCAACGGCGACTACCTATGCCCTCGCTCTGACCGGCCTCGGTATTTCCCGTTTCCCCGGTGCCTTACTCGGTGGCCGCTGGATAGATGAACTCGGTGTCACCACGCTCGCCAAACTCTATCTGGTGCCCTTCGCCGTCGCGCTGCTGGCGGCAGCGTTAATTGGCGGCAATATCGCCATCTGGATCATTATGCTCGGTGCCGGTACCGCATTGGGTATGTCGTCTCCTATCGGCGACAGCCTGCTGGTCAGACTCTGGGGCCGTGAGCATCTGGGCCAGGTTCGCTCTATTAAATCAGCGTTTCTGGTGTTTTCCACCGGTCTCGCGCCAGCGTTCCTGGGCTTTATGATCGATGCCGGTGTGCAGTTCCAGTCTATTTTGCTCGGCATGCTGGTGTTTCTGGTCATCACCTGGATTATGGCTCAGGGTCCGATTCGTGAAGCGAGTAATAGTAAAGTCGCATAGCCTACACTTTGCAATGGCCTTGATTCTTTGTGGTTGCCTAAAAAATGGATGTATAGATGTCTTCCAATAGTATTGAAGAGTTACAAGTAAGACTTGATGAACTTTTGAGGGTTGCAAAAGCAAACGAGCTAAAGGCCGATAGCTACCAACAAAAAAGATTAAAGCTCATAAGACTCGAGAGTCTCTCATCTTTGATCGAAGAGGCTACGGTTCATCATATTATTGATTTTCAACTTTCTACAGCGGTTGTAGGTTTACTAGAGGAATCAAAACAAACAGTTTCTGAAGCACTTAAGGCTGAAGGCAGAAAAATTGAAGACTTCGCTGAACACCTTAGTTTTCACTCTTCTAGGTACTTTCAGAGACTATTTAGCTCAAGTAAAAAGCCATTACTAAATGTTTATAAAAAGACTAAATATGGCGAACTCTTGAACCATGATGAAAATTACATCAGTTCTGTCGCAATAATGCCACTCATCAGAAGAGGGAGAATATTTGGTACCTTGACTTTTGGAAGTAGAAATCCTTCACGATTCCGGCCCGGTATGGGGTCATTGTTCTTAGAAGAGCATGCTGATCTTTTAAGCATCTGTCTCGATAATGCTTTTCTTTTGGCCAGGACAAGAGAAGATTCAATAAGAGATCCACTCACAGGTTTGTTCAATAGACGCTATTTTGATGAGAAGGCTCTGGAGGCTCTCAAGTCATGTGGGGCCAATGCTCCATTTTCACTGATGATGTTAGATATAGATAAATTTAAATCTATAAACGATAAATTTGGTCATGATGTAGGTGATATTGTTTTACGTGAGGTAGCAGCACTTTGTGAACAGAAATTATCTTCTGTGGGCACCATGTGTAGATTTGGTGGAGAAGAGTTTGTCTGTTGGGTAAAGGGTCAGAAAACCTCAGATGTAGAAATGATTGCTGAATCTCTCAGAGAAACTATTGAAAGACACTCTTTCAATGGCGAGAAAAAACTCAAGTTAACGATTTCCATCGGGATGGTTAGTGAAGCTTATGAAAAAACAGATCTATCTGGGAAAACACTTGATGAAATCCTAAAATTGGCTGACGAGCGCTTGTATAAAGCAAAAGAAAGTGGAAGAAATAGGGTTATCTCTTACTAAATTTATCAAGTCGATGAATAAGACCAGACAATATTCACTGCACATTTCAAATGGTGAATGATCGAATAAAAAATCGGTCGATACTGCCCCTCTGGCTAGATTAAACCAACGAATGCTCAACGAGCAAGTAACACCGGCTCTGGTTTCAAAAACGGCGCCGGATCAACCGGCCCGCCCGAGTAAATCCCAAAGTGAAGATGCGGCGGCGTGGTTTTGGCGTTGCCGGTGTTGCCCACATAGCCGATAACTTCGCCTTGTTTAACCTGGTCACCGGATTCAATCGCAAATGAATCCAGATGGGCGTAATAGTAACGGGCACTGCCAAGGCCGAACAGCCCGCCAGAAAGCCAGATGTGGTTACCTCCAATGCCACCGGTACCGGTCCGAACATTCCCATCAATCACGGCTGTGATCGGGGTGCCCTTTTCTGCAAAAATATCTACGCCATGATGCGCTCTGGTGCCACCATCACGAGGTGCACCGAACTTGCTGCCGATATCGCGTTGCGACGCCGATTCCACGGGAAACGGCAGTGAACCGCCATTAGCAACCGCCAGTGAATATTCGGCGCGGCCAAATAATTCCGGTTGCAGCACAAATCGATAATCGCCGGTTTGGGCTATCAGCTGACTTGTCGTCTTATCAGCTTCCAGTTTCTTAACCGTTGACCATTCCTGGCCTTCACTTTCGCGCCGTTCGAGGCTGGCGTATAGCCGATGGCCATGCTCATCCAGACGAGCGAGTTGCCAGATCAGCTTTTAGCCTCGCTCCAGTGACACCTGATAAACATGGGCTTCAACCTCATCACTCGCAAAGTCCGTGACTGTGCTGTATTGCCGACCGGTTTGCACTGCATTTTCATTTGCACGCTCAACGGCATTTGCCCACCGCTGTCCCAGTGGACTATCCAGCAAGCCTGCAAACCGCAAACGCCAGATAAAAATATCCCGTGGTGACTAGCCCAGCACATCAAAAGCAACATAACTAAATGCATTCTTGCCCGTCTGAACCGCATCACGGCGAAGATCTTCACGCACAGTTAAAAGCACGATAAGTATTGATAACAGGCTCAACAGCAACCAGAATCGACTAAAGCCATGCCGTGATTTGCTGGAAGCATCATTTACGCTGCTATGATTGTCTGGCTGCTGGCTGTCAGACTCGGATGTTTTCTGGCTTTCAGACGCATTGTTTGGGTTATTCATAGATCAAACTCAATCTTGTCGTCACAGGTCATTTTCATGGCAGAATCTATGCTGTTATCGACGCAGCTAGCGAGCTAAAAGTTTGCCGGTTTGAGTCAACGCAATGGGTAACAAACAATGGAATGATGAATTTGGGCTATTTAACGGTACCGATGACGTTAGACTGCCAGTAAGCCATTCCATTTTTTCATCATCAAAAGGGGGGAGCGAAATGAGTAATGAATCTATTCAACCGATTGAAGCCGTCATTCAGCATTATGTTGATGGCGCCAAGTCGGGACGCGGTGATGATATGAAACCGGCATTTCATCAAGATGCCACCGTATTCGGGTACATCGGTGATGATTTATTTGCCGGGCCGATTCAAAAGCTGTTTGACTGGAATGATGAAAATGGCCCCGCCACAGAGCTTGTCGCCAACATTGTCAATATCGATGTCGAAGGCACTATCGCCATAGCAAGACTGGAATCCGATAACTGGACAGGCCATAAATTTACTGACTTCTTTACCTTATTGAAAATTGACGGTGAATGGAAAATCATGAATAAGGTATTTCATCTTCATGCCTGATTATTTTCAATCAGCACTCAAACCATCTCAAAAGACATATTGAATGAAACTTTTTCTAAGCATTAGAAATATTCTTATCGCTGTCATTTTGACTCAGGTGATGGCCTGCACCTCCACCACGATCCTGCCCGCCCCGTCACAATCAGAAGACATTGCTATTCAGTTCACGGATGAAAGCCTCTCCGGATTTTTTGATTTGCCCGGCGGCGTGCATCGGGTACCTGAGAGCCAGGTGATCATCTCTGGCCATCAGTCAAATAGCTGGGTTGGTTCGGTGCTGGGGCCGATAGGGCTCTCTTTGCAAAGCGCCATTGATGCTGAAAGTGCGGAATCGGCTATCACCGACACTGAAGCGATGCTGCAGTTTAAGTTGGCGGAGGCGGCCGATGCGATTGCCGATGAATTAATCACCCAGCCCGAGTTTGCCTATCACTATACGGACTACCAGACGCCGCGTACGCCGGTGTTAAGTGTGAAAACAGCGGTGATTCTGACTTATGAAAATGAGACCGATGTTAAACCCTATGTGCTGCTGCAGGCTGCACTGAAAGATCCGAGAGCCAATACCGATATCTGGTGGACCCGTTATATCTCGTCCTCAGGCCCCGCCAGACCTTTTTCAGGTGAAAACGGCTGGGCGGCCAATGACGGCCAGGCCTTTGAAGACAACATTGCTCAAAACCTGGAAAAAGCCGTCAAACTGATGATGACCGATGTCGCCACGCCCTACCCCCGTTATTCCAGCGAGGTCATTACCGTTCAGGGCTTTTACCCCTATGTTCGCTATAAAATGCAGACCGTCGGCTACAAAATGGATGAAACCGAGACCCATATCATTTATCAGCCGAAACTGGGCGATGCGATTGTGTTTTCCGGTGTGCATCTGATTGATAAATCAACGGTAGCTATTCGACCGACGCAGGAAGGTGATGCGGTTTATAAAATTCTTGAAGATGAGGAAAACACAGAAGAAAGTCAGACTGAATGACCCAGTGAAATCGTGTTGCGGCGAGACCTGCAGCCCTTTTTCAAGCCAGGCAGACAGCATAATCGGCTTTTAGCTAAAAATGTATTGACATTAGTTGAGATTGCGGGGATTATGTACTCAGCAAGAAATTAAAACCTCATTTACATTCTCCACTTCGTTGCATCTTTGTTGTTCATCGTCCTGTAGTAATCTAAATCTCGGTCTGTTTCACGCTACACCCGCCCTTAAGGGCAATTTTTAATTATCTACAGGATAAACATTATGTCTAACACAGTTACTGGTACCGTTAAGTGGTTTAACGAAACAAAAGGTTTTGGTTTCATCGAACAAGCTTCAGGCCCGGATGTATTTGCTCATTACAGTGCAATCACCAGCTCAGGTTTCAAAACCCTGGCTGAAGGCCAAAAAGTAGAATTCACAGTCACCACTGGTCCTAAAGGTCCACAGGCTGAAAATATCGTCGCTCTGTAATAAGCAGCGCTGATATCTGAAAGAAGGCAAGCGATGAGCTTGCCTTTTTTTTGCCTTCAGTTTTATCTCGCCAGCGTTAGTTGTTCGCTAAAATTCAAACAGCGGATGCCTGCTTAACGCTCAGGGCGAGGACGCCATCACGATATCGGACTTGGTGGAATCAATAATCGCCAGCAGTTCATTCGTTTCCTGCTCTGGCACCTGATGCCGCGCCAGCAAGTCTTTGAAAATCACCACCATTCTGGCCCACTCTCTTTCAGTGATATTCAGATGTGCATGGGCCGCTTTCATATTCCGCCCATGATACTCGCAAGGGCCGCCTGTAGCCTGACAAACCATCGCTGTCACCTGATACTTGAGATACGGCTTCGGTACGGTCTGCCTGGCTGCATCTATCGCCGGGTTCTGGTTAAGTAAAGGGTCAGGCACCAGTTCATCCAGAAAATCGCTGACGACCACCGTTATCGGTGCCAAACCTCCAAGTCTTTCATAAAGTGATGCCTGCTCTCCATCCACTGGTTCAGCGCGGAGCGAGGGTATCAGCATCATGCTTAGGACGAGCACGCTCAGCAATGCATTTTTAGTCTGGAATAATTTCATGATTATTTCTCCCTGAATGCTAGGGCAAAAAGCCCTTAAATTCCGTTGTTAGGTGGCTGTGATGACAGCCTGCAACAGCGGGAGACCTCACCAATTTGAGTTTAAGATAGTGAGGAAGGAAACAAACATCAAACGACTTGATGTTTTAAATTCAACTATAACGCCAGTTATTGTTAACGAACAAGCAATCTCAACTTCACAGACTTCACAAGGTCGTATTAAACAGCGTATTTTGAACTGAACCCTTTTGATTGTCTGGAGCGTGCATGCCCGAAGATCTGCATATTAAAATCCGTAACCTGGAAAAACAGGACTATCCTCAACTCAAGGAGCTGATGGATCAGATTTATCAGGATATCGGCGGCTCCTGGCCCGAACATACGATCTTCAAACTGATTGATGACCTGCCCGAGGGACAAATCTGCGTTGTTGACCACGACCAGATTATCGGTGTGGCGCTGTCTGTTCAGGTGAACTATCAGCAGTTCAGTAACCCGCACACTTATGATGATCTGATTTCCAAACGGGAAACGATTCTGAATAACCCGAATGGTGATGCGCTCTACGGGCTGGATGTACTGATTCATCCGGATTATCGCGGTTATCGTCTGGGCCGACGTTTATACGAAGCCCGTAAGGATCTATGCCGCCAGCATAACCTCCGTGCGATTCTGGCCGGTGGCCGTATTCCCAATTACCACGAACACTCCGATGAAATGTCGCCGGCAGAATATTTCGAAGCGGTCAAAAATAAACGGATTTACGACCCGATTCTGACTTTCCAGCTTTCCAATGACTTTCAGGTCACCCGGCTACTCAAACAATACCTGCCCGAAGATGAAAAATCAGAGGGTTATGCCACGCTGCTGGAATGGCGCAATATCTTTTACGAACCCGAAACCACGGTGATCGATTCCAAGAAAACACAGGTACGGATTGGTGCGATTCAGTGGCAGATGCGGGAAGTGGAATCAGTGGAGGAATGCCTGAGTCAGGTCGAATATTTCATTGATGCCTTATCCAACTACAAAAGTGACTTTGCCCTGTTTCCGGAGTTTTTCAATGCGGCCTTGATGGGGCTGAGCCCCGATCAGCGTAATCAGACCGAGGCGATTCGTTTTCTGGCTGGTTACACCGAGCGTTTCAAAAATGAAATGTCGCAGATGGCCCTGAGTTACAACATCAATGTCATCACCGGCTCAATGCCGCTGCTGGAAGATGATGTGCTGTATAACGTCGCCTATCTCTGCCGCCGCGACGGGACCATTGAAATTCAGCGCAAACTGCATATCACACCGCATGAACGCCGTGACTGGGTGATTGAGGGCGGGGATCATGTGCAGGTGTTTGAAACCGATGCCGGTCGTATCGGCATCCTGATCTGCTATGACGTTGAATTCCCGGAAATAAGCCGGCTGCTGGCCGATCAGGATATGGATATTCTGTTTGTGCCCTACTGGACCGACACCAAAAACGGGTATCTGCGGGTACGACACTGTGCCCAGGCCCGGGCGATTGAAAACGAGTGTTATGTGGTGATTTGCGGCAGTTGCGGCAACCTGCCACAGGTCGAAAACCTGGACGTGCAGTATTCTCAGGCCGCGGTATTTTCACCATCAGACTTTTCCTATCCGCATGATGCGGTGATGGCGGAAACCACGCCCAACACCGAGATGATCATGTTTTCCGATCTGGACCTGGATAAACTCAAACAGACCCGCAGCGAGGGATCAGTCAACAATCTCAAGGATAGGCGTTTGGATCTCTACAGCGTATCCTGGCTGAACACCGGATCTAAAGCCGAATAAACAACAAGGGGGCATTATGTCAGCTGTCAGCAGTGCGTATTACCTGGCTTTATGGGCCATATTTGTGATTTTAGCGATCTGGCTGGTTCAGTGGTTTATTGCCAGTTCCAGTAAAGCCCGTTATCCCGGCGCCATACCCGGTAAACTGCCGCCGGAACTGAGCCATGAATCCTTTGTTTTCCGCGCCCATCGCACCTTCATGAATTCGCTGGAAAACCTGCCGATTTTGCTCAGCACCGCGTTTCTGGCAATGTTTGTCGGCGTCAGCCCGTTCTGGACCAGTCTGTTGTTATGGGTTTACGCATTTGCCCGGTTGGGTCATATGATTTTGTATTACAAAATTGCCACCGAGAAGAACCCCAGCCCGCGGACCTTTTTCTTTATGCTGGGCTTTCTGGCCAATGTCGGCTTATTGCTGATGTGTGGCTTAACCCTGCTCTGACTGGGTGGAAAGCGCTATGGATGATCGCTTTGATGACCTGCTGAACGATCTGAAAAATAATCGTGAGTCGGGCGCGACTTCGCTGGCACTGCTCACCTTATCGGCGCTGAAAGATTATCTTGAGGACATGCCGGTTCAGTCTGCTGAGAAAATCGAGGATTTGTGTCAGACATTAACAGCAGCACGGCCCAGCATGATCGCCCTGGGTAATGCCTTACAGCGTTGGCAACATCGGCTGGAAGTGGCAGAGATTGATTTCAAACAGCAATACCTGACGCAACTGGTCAAGGTCTATCAGCAACTGGCAGATGCCTCTGAACAGGTAGCGGCGCATGCTGCCAATTTACTCAAGCCAGGTATGACCGTTTTAACCCACAGCCGCAGCTCCCAGGTCATGGCTTTATTTGAACAGGCTCTGGAGCAGCATCAGGAGTTTAAAGTGATTGTCACGGTCAGTGCGCCGGGCAATGAAGGCCTGATAGTCGCTTCACAGCTCAACCGTCTGGGCATCCCGGTTACGCTTATCACTGATGCCGAAATGGGGCTGGTTATGCCGGAAGTTGATATCAACATCAGCGGCTGCGACAGCTGGCTGACTGATCATCATTTTCTTAATAAAACCGGCACCCTGCTACAGGCACTGGCCGCCCAGCATTTCGGTAAGCCTTTCTGGGTGCTCGCTGACAGTTTCAAAAACAGCCATCAAACCAGTCATGAAGTGACGCTGGAAGCCATGCCGGTTGATGAATTGCCATTGCCTGAAGGTGAAAAAATTGCTGCGAAAAACGTCTATTTTGAGACGATTTCCACCCGCCTGATCAACGGACGGGTGGATGAGCATGGTTTGCAGGTGATGCAGCCCTAGCTCACTTCGTCATAACGAGTGAGACCTCTTACCCCGTCATCGCGAGGCCCCAAGGCCGCGGCGATCGAGTCCCAGAGTTCAACCCTCAGAGCTAAGCAAACCGGGCAAACCAGGGCTTGGTTTTAATCGCCAGTGCCACCAGCGACAGCATCACCGGCACCTCAACCAGTACCCCGACCACGGTCGCCAGTGCCGCACCCGACTGTAAACCAAACAGGCTGATAGCCACTGCCACGGCCAGTTCAAAAAAGTTGGAGGTACCAATCAACGCCGCCGGTGCAGCAACATTAAACGGCACTTTCCACAGATAAGCCCAGCCATAGGCAATCGCAAAGATGCCGTAGCTCTGAATCAGCAGCGGGATCGCAATCAATCCAATCACCATCGGTTTGGCAAGGATGGTCTCCGCCTGAAAACCGAACAGCAACACGACGGTTGCCAGCAGACCGAGAATCGACCAGGGTTTGACCTTGTCGGTGAACGCAGCCACTTCATGGTGATCGTTACCTTTATCCAGCAGCCTGCGGGTCAGGTAACCGGCAAGTAACGGGGTCACAACATACAGCACCACTGACAGAAACAAGGTTTCCCAGGGCACCAGAATCTCGGTGATACCCAGCAGCAGCGCGGCAATTGGGGCAAAGGCAAATACCATAATAATGTCGTTAATCGAGACCTGAACCAGCGTGTAATTGGCATCGCCTTTCACCAGCTGGCTCCAGATAAAGACCATGGCGGTACAGGGCGCGACACCCAGCAGGATCATGCCTGCAATGTATTCCTTGGCGGTTTGCGGATCGACCAGACCGGCAAACAGATATTCAAAGAACAAAATACCCAGACCGGCCATGGTGAAAGGTTTAATCAACCAGTTGACCACCAGCGTCAGGCACAGCCCTTTGGGTCGTCGACCGACATCCTTAAGCGAGGCAAAGTCGACATTGACCATCATCGGGTAGATCATCAGCCAGATGAAGACCGCCACCACCAGATTGACGCTGGCGTACTCCAGCCCTGCAATCACTTCAAAAACGCCGGGGAACAGCCATCCGAGTGAGACACCGGCAACGATGCCCAACCCGATCCAGACTGACAGGTAGCGTTCAAAAATACCCATCGGTGAGGTGCTGTCGCTCATGCTAACTCCTGTTCGATACGTGTTTTCAGCATAAAGAAGGCTTCATCAAAAGCAGCCTCAATCTCGGCTTCGCTGCCTTCGGCCTTGGCCGGATCCGGTGTGCTCCAGTGCAAACGCTGGTACTGCCCCTGAAAAGCCGGACAGGTCTCATTGGCTGCGGCATCGCAGACCGTGATGACATAATCGAAATGCTGACCGGCAAAGTCATCCCACGACTGGCTGCGGGGTTCACCCGGGTCGATGCCGTGACGTTTCAGGGTTTCAATCGATTTGGGATGAACATAACCGGCCGGAAAACTGCCGGCGCTGACTGCCTCGTATTCGCCCTGTTTGAGTTGATTAATAAGGGCTTCAGCCATGACCGAACGGCAGGAGTTACCAGTACATAACACTAAGACTTTTTTCATTAGCAGCAGCCTGAATTATTGTTATCGGAAGGTTCGCAGCAGCCCGATGACGCCGCCACGACCGGGATCGACACCGGTGTGCAGCAGGCACTGTCATCTGAGGCCGCTTTGTCAGAAAATAACTGGGCATCGCCCATGGTCTGATAGGTTTCCCAGGCAATCCCCGCCGGGTCCTGCAGCCAGGATTTGTCGGATTCTGCATAACAGCAGACCGTTTCACCTTCGTCGAACATCGCGATATCGGCGGCACGCAATTGCTCACGCATGGCGTTCAGCTCGGTCTCATCTTCGACCTGAAAGCCCAGATGATCGACGCCCTGTTTGCCGCTGCGGGTAGAGATAGCAAAATTAAGCTTGGGATCATCAAGCATCCACTTGGCATAATCGTGCATTTGTTTACTCGGCGCGGCGCCGAACAGTGCTGAATAAAACTTTACACCTTCGGCCATATCTTTAACGCCGACATGAATATGCATTCGTTTCATTGTTGTGACTCCTGCTGTGACGGAGGGCAGCACGCTGATAATTCAATCACCGAGCAGCCAGTTTCGCTGTCTTCACTGATCCTTGCCATATCGCCACTGCAACAGTCTTTCACCATAAAACCGATGAGGTCACGCATGGCTTCAAAATTTGCCGAATAAATGACTGATCGGCCCTGTTTGCGTGAGGTCACAATGTCCGCGTTAGCAAGGTGGTTCAGGTGGAATGACAGTGTGTTATGCGGTGTCGCCAGTTGTTCACTGATGACGCCTGCCGGCAAACCTTCAGGGCCGGCTTCCACCAGCAGACGAAAGGCGCGTAGCCTTGTCTCCTGGGATAAGGCATCAAATACGATCAGAGCTTGTTGTAATTCCATATGTCTATTTTCATGGACATATTATTGATATGTCAATAACTATCGACATATTTGATCGCAGATTGTCACGCCAACGACATGCTAAGCTGTGATTATCGAACGGATTAGCAGGAGAGGATAATGGATAAGACACTGGTAATAGGTGCCAATGGTCAGATTGGCAGACAACTGATTGGCATGATGGCGCTGGCTAATATGCCAGTCAAAACCATGATTAGAAACAGTGAACATGCGCAGAAACTTGAGCAGCTGGGCGCTGAAATTATTCTCGCCGATTTAGAGCAGCCACTTCCCGATGAGGCATTCTCTGACTGTGACAAAGTGGTATTCACCGCCGGTTCCGGTGGTAAAACCGGTGCTGATAAAACCATTCTTATCGACCTCTGGGGGGCGGTAAAAGCGGTGGATATGGCGAAAAAACATAATATAAAACAATTTATTATGGTCAGTTCTCGTGATGCCGGTGATCCCGAAAACGGTACCCCGGCTATCAAGCACTACAACATCTGCAAGCATTTTGCCGATAAACATCTGCTGGAAAGCGGTGTCCCCTTCACCATCCTGCGTCCCGGTCGTCTGACCGATGAGGCTGCCACCGGCATGATCACAACGACACGTCCGCGTGACCTCGACGCGATGACAATTACCCGCGCCGATGTCGCTGCCTGCGTCCTGCAATGCCTCGATCATTCCGAAGCGATTAATCAGATCGATGAAATTTACAATGGCGATATGCCGATTGCTGAAGCCTTTATCAAGTCGGTCAAAGGTCGTCTGGGCTAGCGCCCTTCCAATATAAGGAACAGTCATGGATGAGGTAAATAAACTGGCGGTTGTTATTGATGCGGATAATGCGCAACCAGGCATCGTCAACGAATTGCTCTCAGAGATAGCTAATTACGGTATCGCCAGCGTGAAACGAATCTACGGGGACTGGACTTCGGCTGGCTTAACCGGCTGGAAAACCGTTTTGCTGGAACATTCGATTCAGCCGATTCAGCAATTCGCTTACACCAAGGGCAAAAATGCCACTGACAGCGCCATGATCATCGATGCCATGGACTTGCTCTATACCGGCAACTTCGATGGCTTTTGCATCGTCTCCAGTGACAGCGATTTTACCCGCCTCGCATCAAGAATTCGGGAGTCCGGGCTCACTGTATACGGCTTTGGCGAACAGAAAACCCCTTACCCTTTCGTGTCGGCTTGTGACAAATTCATTTTCACTGAAGTACTGAGACGGGAAACAGATGAAAGCCCGGCCATTAAAGCCATCTCCAGAAATCAGCTGCGGCAGGACAGCAAACTGGTCCACTTATTAAGAAATGCCTGCGAGTCCTCTTCCGATGATACTGGCTGGGCCGGACTCGGTGCCGTCGGCAGCAATATCGCCAAACAGGCCCCGGAGTTTGATCCACGCAATTACGGCTACAAAAAGCTCGGTGAACTGGTTGCGGCTACCGAGCTGTTTGAGCTGGAGGAAAGACAGGCGGGCGACTCTAACGGCCGCGCCCTGTATGTCAGAGATAAACGCTGGAGTGAGACTAACTAAGCAGTAAAGTCTATTACCAGTATTTCTCAATGCTAATCTGGCCCGGATCGCGACGGGAATGTTTTTTCATGCCGCGCTGGTCTATCAGGAGATCCATTGTCTCCTGAATCATCGCCGGGTTGCCGCACAACATGATCTGGCTGTCAGCCGGTGAGATTTCCAGGCCCGCCCGGTGCTCCAGACGGCCATCCTCGATGGTCTGCGGAATGCGGCCAGACAACGCAAAGTCACAGTCCTCACGGCTGACGATGGGAATATAGATAAAGGCTTCCGGATGTTCTGCCTGGGTAGCGGCAATGGTTTCCTGATAAGTGAGCTCATTCTGGAAGCGGACGGCATGTACCAGTACCACCTTGGTGAACTGCTTCCAGATCTCGCTGGTTTTTATAATCGACAGAAAAGGTCCGATACCGGTGCCAGTCGCCAGCAAATATAGGTGATGGGCTTCCGGGATCTGATCCGGCGTCAGCAGCCCCGCCGCTTTGGGCGCGACCTTGATGTCATCGCCTGGTTGCAATTGCGCCAGCCGCGTGGATAAAACGCCTTCAGGCACCTCGATGAAATAAAAATCCAGTGGCTGTTCATCGGGCGCATTGACCAGGGAGAACGGCCGGCTAATCACTTCACCGTCAATATCCAAAGCGAGCCGGGTAAACTGACCGGCTTTAAACTTGGGAAAGTCCGCCTGAACCCGCAAGGAATGCAGACGATCATTCCATTGCTTGTTTTCCACTACTTTCGCATCCAGCCAATCGGTCATATTCCCTCCGGAACGGTTTCACAGCAGTCATCTCTGTCTGTCATGGTACTATCAATCGGCCCCTTAAACGAGTCACGGTGATGCTATAAGGACAGTGTATGACTGAGTTGTCGATTTTGCCTGCCAGCGAGACGGATATTGATGCGATTTGTTTGTTGCTGAACGAACTGTTCTCGCAGGAAGCCGATTTTGCCGCGGACAGTGCAAAGCAGAGGCGGGCCGTCATTGAAATTTTGAGTCAGCCGGACAGAGGGCAAATTCTGATCCTCAAAAAAGACGGTCAGGTGGTGGGCATGGTCAATCTGCTGTATCTAATGTCTACCGCCATGGGCGGCAAAGTGGCCATGCTGGAAGATATGATTATCGCTGAGCGCTGCCGCTCGCAGGGCCTGGGGCAACAACTACTGACCACCGCGATAGATTTCGCCCGTCAGCAGGGCTGTCTCCGCATCACGCTTTTAACTGATGCCGATAATGAGCGGGCGCAACAGTTTTACCAAAAGCACGGTTTCAATCATTCAGCGATGCTGCCGATGCGGCGGGTATTTGAGGACTGAGTATGGACACTATTAGCCCCAGACTCATGTGGGAGATTTTCAAACACGTCCGGCGCTGGCTCGCCAATCTCAGCCGGGCTGGCCTGCAGCGAAAATAACAGTCAAAACAGGCATTGCAGAATGTCATCCTGGCGGCCCGTGAAACCGCAGTCTATCTTCGCCAACTGCAGCAGACCGGGCAGGCTGACCATGCGGTTGAACGACAACTGGCAACGTTATGGACCCGACTCGGCTTTGAACTCGACGATTTAGGATTGAACAAACTGGCCAAGCGCTGCCATATTAGTGGTAAAAACTGGGCCGAACCGGGTTTTTATGATGCCCATTTTTTGCAGCAGGCCGATATCAGTCTGCAAACGATGGAAAAACTGGCCGAACAGATTTTAATAAAGCTGAAGCAAAAATGATGTTGAGATTGATACCTTTTGTTTGTGTCTTGCTGTTAGCGCCCTCGCTGGCCCAGTCAAAAGCGCTGTGCCCGCAATCCGTGACAACCGTGGAAATGAATCAGTGTCTGACTGTAAAACTGGAACGGGCTGTCAATGAATTGGATGCTAACCTGGATCTGATTCGCCTGCGCTTTGCCGGCGATCCGGTCACGCTCAAGCTGCTTGAAGAGACCCAGAAAAACTGGGAAGCCTACCGGAAGAAACAGTGCCAGAGTGTCTATCAGCTTTATGAAGGCGGCTCAATTCAACCACTGATGACAGCGAGTTGCGCGATTGAACTCGCGAGACAACGCAACAGGCTGTTGCGTGAAACTTATCTGCAGAATCGCTAATTAATCTTCACTTTAAAAAGCCCGGCGACAGGTATAAGCTGAAATCAGCTGCAGATAATCTCAGCTAAACAACAAAGTCGACATCTCTCCCGACCCGATGTCGACTTGGGAGGGTAATGTGATGATGATGTCTAACGTTGTCAAAACTTATCTGGACGACAGGGGTATTGACTACCAGCTCAGTGCCCACCGCAGAACGGCCACCAGCCGTCAGTCTGCGGCCGCAGCCCATATCCAGCCCGATCAGATTGCCAAAGCCGTGTTGATGAAACAGGGTGGCAAGTATCTGATGGTGGTGGTGCCGGCTGACAGTCAGGTGGACACCAGGCGCGTTGATCATGAAATGGACAGCCATTACGAAGTGGCGCCCATGAATCAGGCCGAATCACTGTTCAGGGATTGCGAGCCAGGCGCGATACCGCCGCTTGGCAATGCCTATGGCATGGAAACCCTGGTAGATGATTCCTTTGATACACATACCGATGTTTTCTTTGAAGCCGGAGACCATGAGCATCTGGTGCATGTGGATGGCATCAGCTTTCACGGATTATTAAGTGATTGCCGCCACGGGCATTACAGCACGAAAACAGCCTGAGTCTGACAGATAAGCCAATTATCCCTGAGCGTGTCTCACGCTCAGGGATATCCTAAAACTGCTCGGCGAAAAAAGCCTGCGCCTCAGCGCAATCTTTTTCAATCTGTGCCATTAAGTTTTCCAGACCGTCAAAACGCTGCTCGTCACGGATTTTGTGCAGGAAATGCACCTGAACGTGTTCGCCATAGATGTCGCGGTTGAAATCAAACAGATGCACTTCCAAGAGTGCCTTGTCACCGCCGATAGTTGGCCGGATGCCGATATTGGCAACGCCGTTTATCGGTTCTTCATCCAGCCCGAAAAGCTGAACGGCGAACACACCGTTCAAGGGAATCTTGCAGCGATGTAAATGAATATTGGCCGTCGGAAAGCCCATCTGGCGTCCGCGTTTGTCACCATGCGCTACCCGCCCGCTCATCCGGTAAGGTCGGCCCAGAAGACGCTCTGCGGTCTCCAGATCACCATCACGCAGAGCATCTCGAATGCGCGTGCTGCTGACCCGTTGATGATCGATGGCAAAGGTATGCATGTTGACGACCTGGAAACCATGGTCACGACCGGCCTGCTGCAGCATGGCAAAGTCACCTTTGCGATGACGGCCAAAGCGGAAGTCATCGCCCACAACCAGGTAACGGACATTCAGTCCTTCCACCAGCAACTGGCGGATAAAGTCTTCCGCCGACATTCTGGCCAGCGCTTCATTGAAGCGCAACACACAGAGTTGCTGGATGGAATATGCACGCAGTGCCTCCACTTTTTCGCGGAAACGGGTGAGCCTGGCCGGCGCTTTTTCCGGTACAAAATATTCAAACGGTTGCGGCTCGAAAGTAATCACCACAGCGGGCAGGCCCAGCATGTCCCCTTTCATCGCCAGCTGCGTCAGTACCGCCTGATGGCCAAGGTGTACGCCATCAAAATTGCCGATGGTGGCAACACAGCCTTTGGGCGAATCCGGCAGATTATGTAAACCACGGATGATTTTGGGCATGGGTGATATTCAAACCTGTGTAATTTAAGCGAAACAGCCTAACGGCAAATAAAAAAACATTCCAGCGGGCAAGGGTGTAACGATTACCTTATAATAAGCGGTTACATCAGTTTAGATTTATTTCAGGGGCCCTCATGGCGTCAAAGCAGAAAAAGCTGGATTATGAAGCAGCTGTCAAAGAACTGGAAGCGCTGGTAGAGCGCCTCGAACAGGGCGACATCAGCCTGGAAGAATCTTTGAAACTCTATGAGCGTGGCGTATTGTTAACCCGCGACTGTCAGGATTCTTTGAAAGCCGCCGAGCAGAAAGTACAAATGCTGTTACAACAATCCGGCCAGAATGATATGGTCGATTTTGATCCTGAATCCGACGAATCGTGAACCCGAAATTCCCGCTTGAAGACTGGATGCAGACGCACCAGGCGCAGATTGAAATTGTTCTGGATAAACGTCTGACCGGCAATGGCCACCCGACTTCCGCCCGCCTGTTAGAAGCGATGCGTTATGCCACTTTAGGCGGTGGTAAACGGCTACGCGCTCTGCTGGTCTACGCCACGGGTCAGGCACTGGGTGCCACCAATCGGGCGATGGATGCCGCTGCCGCTGCCGTGGAAATGATTCATGCCTATTCGCTGGTTCACGATGATATGCCGGTGATGGACGATGATGATTTACGTCGTGGTCGTCCTACATGTCATAAGGCCTATGATGAAGCGACTGCCTTATTGGTAGGTGATGCCCTGCAGTCGATGGCGTTTGAAACTTTGTGCGATTCGTCGCTCTCTGCTGAACAACAAAGCGCGATGGTCAGAAGGCTGGCACAGTCGGCTGGCGTGTTTGGTATGGCAGGTGGGCAGGCGGTCGATCTGGAGTCTGTGGGAAAAAAACTCGATCTCAACGCCCTGCAGTCGATGCATAAACTCAAAACCGGTGCGCTGATCCGCGCCAGTGTAGTACTCGGTGCCCTGGCAGCTGAGAATTGTGACGAAGATACTTTATCCCATCTGGAACGTTATGCAGACTGTATTGGTCTGGCTTTTCAGGTGCAGGATGATGTGCTCGATGTGATTGCCGATACCGAAACGCTGGGTAAAACCCAGGGCGCTGATATCGCATTGAACAAACCGACCTATCCGGCCCTGCTGGGATTGGCAAAAGCCCAGCAGAAAGCCGTGGCTTTGATTGAAAAAGCCCTCGGTCAACTGGCAGAGTTACCATTTAACACGGAAGCCCTGGCTGCTTTAGCCCAGTTTGTGGTGAAACGCTCGCATTAAGAACATAGCCCTGATGGAAAATATACTCGCTAATATCAATAGTCCCGATGACTTGCGTCAGCTCGACAAAAAGCAGCTGCCACAGCTGGCGGAAGAACTGCGGGCGCTGATCATCGACAGCGTGCAGCAAACCGGCGGGCATATCTCCTCCAATCTGGGTGTGATTGAGCTGACCCTGGCCCTGCATTATGTCTTCGACACACCGGAAGACCGGCTGGTGTGGGATGTCGGTCATCAGAGTTATGTACATAAAATTCTGACAGGCCGCCGTGACCGCATGAACACCATGCGTCAGCCCGACGGCCTGTCTGGTTTTCCCAAACGATGTGAAAGTGAATATGACACTTTCGGTGTCGGCCATTCCAGTACCTCAATCAGTGCTGCGCTGGGCATGGCGATTGCCGCTCAGGCCAATGATGATCCGCGCCATAATGTCGCGATTATCGGTGACGGCGCTTTAACAGCGGGTCAGGCCTTTGAGGCACTGGCCCATGCCGGTGATCTGAATACCAATCTGCTGGTCGTGCTCAACGACAATGAGATGTCGATCTCCAGAAACGTCGGTGGTATGGCCAATTATCTGGCGCGCTTACTTTCCGGTAACTTCTATACCTCCGCCCGTGAAGGCAGTAAGCGGGTGCTGGAGAAAATTCCGCCCGCCTGGGAAATCGCCCGCCGTGCTGAAGAACATGTGAAAGGCATGATGATTCCCGGCACGCTGTTTGAGGAAATGGGCTTTAACTATATCGGCCCGATTGACGGTCATGATCTTGATACCCTGCTTGCCACGCTGGGTAACCTGAAAAAACGCAAAGGCCCGCAATTCCTGCATGTGGTCACCAAAAAAGGTAAAGGCTATGAGCCGGCCGAGCAGCAGCCCTGTAAATACCATGGCGTCAGTCCTGCCAACAGCAAATCCAAAGGTCCCAGCTACACGCAGGTTTTCGGCCGCTGGCTCTGCGATATGGCAAAAAAAGATCCGGATCTTATTGGCATCACGCCCGCGATGTGTGATGGCTCGGGCCTGAATCGCTTCGCGGAAGATTTTCCGGATCGCTATTTCGATGTCGGTATCGCTGAACAACACTCGGTGACCCTGGCCGCGGGTCTCGCCTGTGAGGGGAAAAAGCCTGTTGTTGCCATTTACTCGACCTTCCTGCAGCGTGCTTATGATCAGTTGATTCATGATGTCGCCTTGCAGAACCTGCCGGTACTTTTTGCCATCGACCGCGCTGGTCTGGTGGGTGCCGATGGCCCCACCCATGCGGGCAGTTTTGATTTAAGTTATCTTCGTTGCATTCCCAACATGCTGGTAATGGCCCCGGCCGATGAGCAGGAATGCAGGCAGATGCTGACTACCGGTTTTCAGCATAATGGCCCCAGCGCCGTACGATATCCCAGAGGCGGTGGCATCGGCCGCGAGGTCGAGACCGACTTGAGTAGCCTTGAAATCGGTAAGGCGGAACTGCGCCGTCAGGGTGAAAAAGTCGCGATTCTGGCTTTTGGCAGTATGGTCGCTCCGGCAGAAGAAGCCGCTGCCAAAATCAATGCCACCGTCGTTAACATGCGCTTTGTGAAACCCCTTGATACCAGCATGATCGAAGCGGTGGCTGACAGCCATGATTTGCTGATTACCATCGAGGAAAATGCGGTGATGGGTGGTGCCGGCAGTGCGGTCAGCGAGTACCTGCGGGATATCAATCACAGCGTATCGGTCAAACAGATGGGACTACCGGATAAGTTCATCGATCACGGCGTGCATCAACAGATGCTTTCTCAATGTGGGCTCGATGCGACAGGAATTATCGATATGATTAATCGATTCTTTTCGGCATAATATCCTGTTACCCCGATGAATTCCCGAGTATAATTGTCAACATTATGAGCGCAAAGTACACCCTGAAGATCCTGGCAGATTTTGCATCGGCCCATACCCTCAGAGACTACCCTGGGGATTGCAGCCGTATGCACGGCCACAACTGGAAACTGGAGGTTGAGGTAACGGCCACGGCGCTGAATGATCATGGCATGGGCATGGATTTCAAGACCATGAAAACCGCCGCACGTGAACTGGCCAAAACCCTGGATCACCGCTATCTGAACGACATTCCGCCGTTCGATACCATTAACCCGACGGCAGAAAATATCGCCCGGTATTTCTATCAGAAACTCAGCGATACCCTGAATAATGACACTGCCAAGATTTCAGGTGTCACCCTGTGGGAAACAGACCGCGCCTGTGTGAAATATAGCGAGGAATAACTGAATGAGCACAACTCCATCCAGCAAGAACGACGAAATCGAAGACGTTCAAAACATCGCCGACCAGCGTAAAATTGCTATTGATAAGGTGGGTATCAAAGATATCAAACACCCTGTCAAGGTCAGCGATCGCACCACCGGTGAGCAACACACCGTAGCCAACTTCAATATGTACGTGAACCTGCCGCACCACTTTAAAGGCACGCACATGTCCCGTTTTGTTGAAATTCTCAACCAGCACGAACGTGAAATCACAGTTAAGTCTTTCCGTGTAATGCTGGGTGAAATGACCGAGCGTCTGGATGCCGAGTCCGGCTACATCGAAATGAACTTCCCCTACTTCGTCAATAAGGAAGCGCCGATTTCCAAAGTGCGCAGCCTGATGGATTACGATGTCACCTTCATCGGTGAGATCAAGGGTAGTGAAACGGCGATGAACGTGAAGGTCGTCGTGCCTGTGACGAGCCTGTGCCCTTGCTCCAAGAATATCTCGGACTATGGTGCTCACAACCAGCGCTCACATGTGACTTTGACCGTCCGCGTTGAAAGCTTTGTCTGGATTGAAGACCTGATCGACCTGGTAGAGAAACAGGCCTCTTGCGAAATCTACGGTCTACTGAAACGTCCGGATGAGAAATACGTCACTGAGCGTGCCTATGACAATCCGAAATTCGTTGAAGATATGGTGCGTGATGTTGCAGCACAACTGAATGAAGACAAGCGCATTACCGCCTATATTGTGGAGTCAGAAAATTTCGAATCCATCCACAATCACTCGGCCTATGCCCTCATCAGCAAAGGCTTCGATTGATTTCAATTCTGAAATAAAAAAGCCCGGTTCGACCGGGCTTTTTTTTGCTTAATATTTCTGCCGCAAATCCAGTCGCTCACCGTTATGCTCGATATCCAGCTGCCCCAGAAACGACATACCCAGCAGGGCCGTGGACGGTTCCGGCCCATCCAGCACCACCGCGTCCACGTTGTAGAGCTTGATATCATCAATTTGCACATAGTCGAGCGTGACTTTGTAACCAAAGCCGGTACCGGAAGCGGTTCGAACCCCCACACGTTCGCCACGATAAAAATCAATCCCGAGCCTGTTGGCTGTCGCGGCATTCAGCGCAACCGTAGATGCCCCGGTATCGACCAGGAAATCGACCTTGTAGCCGTCAACGGTGCCGGTAGTCAGATACATGCCATTGGTAGGCCAGAGACTCACCTCAGGTTGTTCGGGAGGCGGCGAAAACCGGGTGCTGATACGATCCCCGAGTGGAAAAGTCTGCTTTTCGCCTTTAATTTCCAGCACGGCTTCGTTACTGTTGGCAGCGACCAGTTTGACCCCTTCCGGCGTGCTGTTACCGACCTTGAGCAAATGCCGCTCGCCATTAACTTCAACCACCGCCTGGTCAGCAAACAGGCCGACAACAAGGATATCGAGCTCTTCAGCCGCTGCCGAAAGACTGTTTAGCAGTATAATAAGCGCGGTAAACCAATATTTCGTCATGATTTTTTCCATTTCCAAGCAGGCTTAAATGAGTGTCCAACCCTATCCTTCCGTGACCGGCGTGATTCTGGCAGGTGGTCTTGCCCGCCGCATGGGCGGCGGTGATAAAGGTTTGCTCCTTTATCAGGGTCGCGCCATGGTTCGACATGCCGCCAGCGCCATGCTGCCTCAGGTCGACAACCTTATTATTAACGCTAACCGGCATATTGACCAGTATCAGCAACTGGGCTATCCCGTCATCAGCGATTCGATTGAAGGTTTTCAAGGGCCGCTGGCCGGCATGCTGACTGCGATGGAAAACACGAACGCTGATTACATCCTGACTGCGCCCTGTGATTCTCCTTTTATATCAACATCATTGCGGCAACGGATGATGGAAACCATGCTGCTGAATGGCAAGGAACTCGCTGTAGCCAGTGATGGCGAACGCTTACAGCCGGTGTTCAGCCTGATTCCAACCCGGCTGAAAGATGAACTGCGGGCGTTTCTCGAACAGGGTGAACGCAAAATCGACCGCTGGCTGACACAATACAAACTGGCTGAAGTCGACTTTTCCGATCAGCCTGAGACTTTTGTAAACTTCAATCACCCGGAAGACCTTGAGCGCGCAGCCAATATTAAAGCGCCCTTGCCGATGCTCGGTATTGCGGCGTTCAGCGGTACCGGTAAAACCACTTTACTGACTCAGTTGCTGCCGGTACTGAATCAGCGCGGACTGCGGGTCGCCGTGATCAAACATGCGCATCATAATTTCGATATCGATAAGCCCGGCAAGGACAGCTATGAAATCCGCGAGGCCGGCGCGCAGCAAATGCTGATTGCCTCGTCCCGAATGATGGCGTTGATGGAAAAAAGCCAGGATGCCGCCAACGATCCGCGACTCGCCGACTTATTGCCCCGGCTGGATGTGAGCAAACTCGATCTGATTCTGGTCGAAGGTTTCAAGCACGAGACAATCCCCAAGATAGAACTGCATCGCCCCAGCCTTGGAAAACCACTGCTTTTCCGGGATGATCCACAGATTATTGCCATTGCCTCTGATGAAGCCGTCGCTGACAGTGAAGTGCTGTCAAAGCTGGACATCAACAATATCGAGGCAATCGCTGACTTTATCGAACAATTTATGCATTCATGGACTGCCTGACTATGGCCGAATTTATTCCCCAACCCAGTTGCGCCGATCCGCAGGATCAGCAAAGTCTCAGCGTTGATGAAGCGCGCAACCAGATTGAACAACTACTAACACCAGTCAGCAGCTGGCAGAAACTGGCCCTGCGTGAAGCGCTGGGTCATATTCTGCATGCGCCGGTGATTTCGCCGTTGCAGGTACCGCCGCATAACAACTCGGCGATGGATGGCTATGCCCTTCACAGCCGTGATATGCAGGCTGACAGTTACTCGCTGAAACTTGTCGGTACCGCCTTTGCCGGACAGCCTTACCAGGGCCCCGTCGGCCCGGGTGAATGTGTGCGGATAATGACCGGGGCGATGATGCCGCCGGAGTGCGATACTGTCATCATGCAGGAGCATGTCGAGGCTAATGGCGAACAGATCATCGTTCATGGTGAGCATCAGGCCGGGCAGAATGTGCGCATGGCCGGTGAAGACATCGAACAGGGTCAGGCGGTGCTGCCAGCCGGACATCGCATTATGCCGGCTGATATGGGCTTGATTGCCTCGCTGGGTATCGGCGAAATCAGGGTCAAACGTAAAATCAGAGTCGTCTTTTTTTCCACTGGCGATGAGCTGCGTTCTATTGGCGAACCACTGGAAGCCGGTCAGATCTATGATAGTAACCGCTACACGCTCTATGGCATGCTCAAACGGCTTGATACGGATGTGCTGGATATGGGTGTGATACCCGATGAAAAAGCCGCACTCAAAAATGCGCTGGCTCAAGCAGCCGCCGAAGCCGATGTGGTCATCACTTCCGGTGGCGTGTCGGTTGGTGATGCGGATTATGTGAAGGAAATGCTGGCTGAACTGGGCCAGGTCAATTTCTGGAAAATCGCGATGAAACCCGGTCGTCCGCTCGCCTTTGGTAAAATAAACGATGCCCTGTTTTTCGGGCTGCCCGGCAACCCGGTGTCGGTGATGGTGACCTTCTATCAGTTTGTGCAGCCGGCTTTGAAAAAAATGGCCGGTGAGAATGCGCACCCATTGCCGCTCATGCAGGTGGAAACCGACAGCCGCATCCGCAAACGCCCCGGTCGTTTTGAGTTTCAGCGAGGCATTTTGTTTGAAGATGAAAGCGGCCATCTGAAAGTACACACCACCGGGCAGCAGGGCTCCGGCATTCTGCGTTCAATGAGCGTGGCCAACTGCTTCATCCTGCTGGATGAAGACTGTGATGGCATTGAGCCCGGCACACTCGTTACCGTTCAACCTTTTGCAGGTCTGGTTTAAACATGTCTGAAGCACTCGTTAAACAACAACGCGAATTCAATAAACTGCGTAAGCGTCTGCGCCGCAATGTCGGTCAGGCCATCGCTGATTACAATATGATTCAGGACGGCGATAAAGTCATGGTTTGCCTGTCCGGCGGCAAAGACAGCTACACCATGCTCGATATTCTGATTAATCTGCGCGATCACGCACCGATTAATTTCGAACTGATAGCGGTCAACCTGGATCAGAAACAACCCGGCTTCCCTGAGCACGTCCTGCCGGATTATCTGTCTTCGATTGATGTGCCCTATCACATCATCGAAAAAGACACCTACAGCATCGTCAAGGAAGTGGTGCCGGAAGGCAAAACCACCTGTGGCATCTGCTCGCGGCTGCGACGCGGTTCACTCTATGGTTATGCCCGAGAAAACGGCATTAGCAAGATTGCGCTGGGTCACCACCGCGACGATATTATCGAAACCCTGTTTCTGAATATGTTCTACGGCAGCAAAATCAAGGCCATGCCGCCCAAGCTGCTCAGTGATGACAAAAGCAATATTGTGATCCGTCCACTGGCGTATGCCTGTGAGGCTGATATTGCCCGCTATGCTGAGGCGATGCAGTTCCCGATTATTCCCTGCAACCTGTGTGGCTCACAGGAAAACCTGCAACGGCAGAAAATTAAGGAAATGCTGCAAAACTGGGAGCGGGAAACGCCTGGACGACTGGAAAATATTTTCCGCAGTATTCAGAACATCTCGCCATCACAACTGGCCGATGTGGATTTATTCAACTTTACCGACCTGGAACTGGAACGCGAAGAAGCCAGTGAGGAGAAAACGCCTTTTTCGGATGATCTGCAACAGCCGGCACTGGCTCGTTGAGATTATTAAACCGGTATTTTGCAAGAAAGTTATCACCAGTTAGCAAGCAAATGATTCTGGCTTGCTAAGATTCATCGCTAAGTCATTGAATCTCTCATAATCATCCCTAAGCTATTGTTTTTAAATACCAATTATTTATTGGTGAGATTTTAACCATCAGCAGGCAGGCTGTTACAGAATAATGACTTAGCGATTTTCCCATCAGTTAACCACAGAGTTATCCACAGAAAATGTGAGTAACTCTGTAAGTCACTGATCAGAGCTCCAACTGATTATTTTTGCAGTGGTGGCGGGGTGAAATCCTCCGCAAACTCCAAAGCATTACCATCAGGATCCCGGCAGAAAAAGGCGGCCCGTCCGGACTTGCTACGCGAAAATTCAATATTGGCCGCCTCCAGACGACTTGCCAAAGCCTCAAGATCATCGACCACCAGAGCCAGATGGCGGTCACGCCCACCATGGGCCGGACGGCCTTCATTGGAGTCCGGGTTGGGTAACTGCATCAGGTGAATCATCTGATCATCACCGATATCCAGCCAGGCACCATCGAATGGGAAGTCAGGGCGGTTAGGATTGAGTGGCAACTCCAGCACATCACAATAGAATTTGAGTGAGCGCTGGACGTCTTCAACGAGAAAACTGGCGTGCGCAATTGATTTGATCATGCTTTAACCCGATTGGTTGATGAAAAACACTCTGCCCACCGTAATCACGGTAAGTCAGCTAAAACATCATTTTAACGTGAAGCAGCCTGCTGCCCCAACCTTCAGGGCATTTTCCCCAGTCTGGCCATGCCATATGCCGCGATAAATATCAGTGCCCCGCCCAGCCATTCAGCGCCGCTCATGCTCTCATCCGTCAGAAGCCAGGCTGATATCGCCGCCACCAGTAATTCAAACAGCATTAAAATGGCCGCCCGGAATACCGCAATCCGCGCCAGACCATAAAGCACCGCCACCGTCATCGACACAAAAGCGAGACCGCCAAACACGGCCACCATCAGCCAGATATTGAGGCTGACCTGTGGGAGAGTTGCCTGCTGCAGGAAGAGCACGGCAATCGCTACGATCACAACGCCCCAGTAAACAGTAAAAGTTTTGATTTCCATCGGCACCACAGCCAGCTTGCGACTGAGCACGTTATTTACCGAAAACATAAAACTGGCAAACAAGGCCAGCCAGTCAGCCAGCCCATGTGGCCAGGGGAAGCCGATTTCCGGGTGCCAGAGCATCATAAACGTGCCTGACATTGCGATCAGTATCATCATCAGCGACTGCCGCGAAATGCGTTCTCCGAGCCACCAGTGACCGAGCAGCACAGACCACAGTGGCGACAGATAAAACAGCAGCATCACCCGCACCACTTCACCTTCAATCAGGGCTACCAGAAAAGCCAGATTGGTCAGTCCGGCAGCCAGCGCCAATGCCCATAGCGTCGGCGGCCAGTAATGCTGAAGCCGTTTTCTGATCCAGAGCAAATGCACTGTCGCCGTCAGTGCCGCGGCGATATAGGCAATCAGGGTCGTCCACACAACCGGCATACCGACTTGCTCCAATAACCGCATCGGATACCAGATGAGTCCCCACATCGCGGCAGAGAAGAGGATGGCACCGACGGCCAGTGAATATTCTTTGTTATATGTAGTGATCATGGCGACACCTTATACCACGAGAGGCAGCTAACCCGTTATAATGGTCTGATTTTTCATTCTTCTCTGGTCGTTATGAATCCGGAACTGGCAAAACTGCATCCCTATCCTTTTGAAAAACTGGCGCAGCTCAAACAAGGTTGTCATCCGCCGGAGGACCTGCCTCATATTGCGCTTTCCATCGGTGAACCCAAACATCCGACACCGGGCTTTATCACTGAAGCGGTGATTACTCATCTGCATGGACTGTCGAGCTATCCGACCACAGCCGGCAGCAATGAACTGCGGCACGCGATTGCAACCTGGCTGAATCAACGATTTCAGCTGGACGGCCATATCAATGCCGTGACCCAGGTTCTACCGGTTAACGGCACCCGTGAGGCATTATTTGCCTTCGCCCAGGCCGTCATTGACCGCAGTAAAAATCCACTGGTCGTCATGCCCAATCCTTTCTATCAGATTTACGAAGGGGCGGCGATCCTGGCCGGTGCCGAACCGTTTTATCTGAACTGCGATGCGGCGAATGACTTTATTCCTGATTTTGAGTCTGTCAGTGAAGACACTTGGCAACGCTGTCAGCTCTTATATATCTGCAGCCCAGGCAATCCGACCGGCGCCGTGATTGATGAACAAACCCTGCTGCGCCTTATCGAGCTGGCCCACCAGCATGATTTTGTGATTGCCGCCGATGAGTGCTACTCCGAAATCTATCATGATGAAGCGCAGCCCCCCGTCGGCCTGCTACAGGCCGCCTATAACGGCGGTTACACCGATATGAGCCGTTGCGTGGTATTCCACAGCCTGTCCAAGCGTTCCAATGCACCGGGCTTGCGCAGCGGCTTTGTCGCCGGAGACGCTGCCATTTTGAAACAGTTTCTGCGTTACCGGACCTATCACGGTTGTTCGATGCCCCCGGCAACCCAGGCTGCTTCGATTTCGGCCTGGGAAGATGAAGCTCATGTGGCGCATAACCGCGAGCTTTACCGGGAAAAATTCGAGGGGGTACTGGACATCCTGTCTCCGGTAATGAAAGTCTCGATGCCGGAAGCCAGCTTTTATCTATGGGCAGAGACACCGGTCGCCGACACCGAATTTGCCCGCCAGCTGTTTGAGCATAAGAATGTCACCGTTTTGCCAGGCAGCTATCTGGGCCGCGATACAGCAGAGGGTAACCCGGGCGCCAATCGCGTTCGTATGGCCCTGGTGGCACCACTGGAAGAATGTATCGAGGCTGCTCACCGCATCCGCAGCCTGATCACAAATTTAAACTAAATCAATGGAGAACTTCATGAGCGATATTCAGAATATTATCGAAGAAGCGTTTGAGCGCCGTGCTGAAATCAACCCGTCCAATGCTGACAGCGATGTCCGCAATGCGGTCAATGAAGCGCTGGCCATGCTGGATAACGGCAGTGCCCGGGTAGCCGAAAAACAAAACGGTGACTGGGTCGTTAATCAATGGCTGAAAAAAGCCGTTCTGTTGTCTTTCCGCCTGAACGACAACCATCCAATGGCTGGTGGCGAAACCCAGTACTTCGATAAAGTCGAACCCAAATTCGCCAACTTCTCCGAAGCCGATTTCAATAAGGCCGGTGTACGCGTTGTTCCGCCTGCCGCTGTGCGTCGTGGTTCCTACATCGCGCCGGGCGTGGTATTGATGCCCTCTTACGTTAACATTGGCGCCTATGTTGATTCCGGCACCATGGTTGATACCTGGGCTACCGTCGGCAGCTGTGCCCAAATCGGCAAAAACGTGCACCTGTCCGGTGGCGTCGGTATCGGTGGCGTGCTGGAACCGCTGCAGGCCGGCCCGACTATTATCGAAGATAACTGCTTTATCGGTGCCCGTTCTGAAGTTGTGGAAGGCGTCGTAGTGGAAGAAGGCTCAGTGATTTCCATGGGCGTTTACATCGGCCAAAGCACCAAGATTTTCAACCGTATGACCGGTGAAATCACCTATGGTCGCATCCCCGCCGGTTCTGTTGTGGTATCCGGTAACCTGCCATCCAAAGACGGCAGCTACAGCCTCTACTGCGCCGTTATCGTCAAGCAGGTTGACGAGAAAACCCGCGGTAAAGTGGGTATCAACGAACTGCTTCGCGACATTTAATGAAACATCCGCAGATTACGCCGATAGACGCAGATCATTGAAAACACAATCTGCAAAAATCTGTGCAATCTGCGGATAAATATTTTCTCGTCTCCATACAAGACTGTGGCCAGACAGGAGCAAGCAACAAGGTATGATTTTATTCGGCATCAAAAACTGCGATACGGTGAAAAAAGCCCGCCGCTGGCTGGATGAGCATGGCGTCGACTACCAGTTTCATGACTTTCGTCAGGATGGGCTGGAAAAAAGCACCATTGATGGCTGGTTGCAGTCCGTCAACTGGGAAACCCTGCTCAATAAACGTGGTACCACCTGGCGTAAGCTTGATGATCCGCGTAAAGACAATCTCGATCAGTCGACGGCAGTGGCACTCATGCTGGCCAATCCGACGCTGATTAAAAGACCCGTTGTTGAGTCTGACAATGGCTGTACAGTGGGCTTCAAAGAAGCTGACTTTGCCGACAAATTCGGGAAATAACGATGTCTGATACTCTCGCACTGACCCAGGAACTGATTCGCCGCGACAGCGTGACGCCGCAAGATAAAGGCTGTCAGATTCTGCTGTCAGATCGCCTTGCACCACTGGGTTTCAAAGCCGAGCATATGTACTTTGAGGAGGTCGAGAACCTGTGGCTGCGCCGGGGTAATACAGGCCCTGTCATCGCCTTTGCCGGTCACACTGATGTGGTCCCTACCGGCCCACTGGATAAGTGGACCCACCCGCCCTTCGAAGCCAAAGTCGTTGACGACATGTTGTTTGGTCGTGGCGCGGCCGACATGAAAGGCAGTATCGCCGCGATGGTGACCGCCTGTGAACGTTTTGTGAGCAAACATCCTGAGCATGAAGGCAGTATCGCCTTCCTCATCACCAGCGATGAAGAAGGCCCGGCGGTCAATGGCACGGTCAAGGTCATTGAAACACTGCAAAGCCGCGGCGAGAACATTGACTGGTGTCTGGTGGGTGAACCTTCCAGCACCGATAAAGTGGGCGATATCGTCAAAAACGGCCGTCGTGGCTCGCTTAACGGCCGGCTGACGGTCAAAGGCAAACAGGGCCATATTGCTTATCCTCACCTGGCTTTGAACCCGATTCACCTGCTGGCCCCGGCTTTAACCGAGCTCTGCGCGATTGAATGGGATCAGGGCAATGCCGACTTCCCGCCTACCAGCTTTCAGGTGTCCAACCTGAATTCAGGTACCGGTGCGACCAATGTCATCCCCGGTACCACAGAGATGGTGTTTAATTTCCGTTTCTCGACTGAAGTGACTCATGAGGAACTGCAAAACCGGGTAGAAGCCGTGCTGGACAAGTATCAGCTGGACTATGAGATGAAGTGGGAACTGTCCGGCAAACCTTTTCGCACTGCCAGCGGCGAATTACTGGAAGCAGTGCAGTATGCCGTTAAAGCGGTCACCGGTTACGAGACAACGCTCTCAACCTCCGGCGGCACCTCCGACGGCCGCTTTATCGCACCCACCGGCACCCAGGTGATTGAATTAGGCCCGCTCAATGCCACCATTCATCAGATTGATGAATGTGTTTCTGTCGCCGACCTTGACACTTTGTCGGAAATTTATGAGACTCTGCTGTCTCGATTACTTCTCAAGTAAACAGCATCGTGTTCAACAGACAACTCAATCGACATTTTATTCTTGCGCTGGCAGCCATCGTGCTGCTGTTGCAGTCGTTTGCTGTCTGGCATGATGCTGAACATCCCTTCCATACTGCTGAAGCGCAGTGTGAACGCCTAAATGCAATTAACCATCTGCCTGTTGCTGACATCACGCCTGCCATGGCAGTCAGCCTGCAGACCGAGAGCCTCGTTTCTGAATCGCCCCTTTATGCGTTTCAACTGCCGGCGACGACTCGCCACCAACACGCTATCCGCGCCCCACCTGTTTTTTCCTGAAACACACAATCCGTTTTTAAGATTCTGATCGCCTGTCATCGACTATGGCGATCGTCCCGACTGTGATCTATCCGTGATGAGATGTAGCGCCGTTCCCCAAAGGGATGGATGCCCGTTATCTCATGGACAAATCGATCAGTCGGGAACGTGTTACGAGGAAAAATCATGTTCCAGAAAAAACAATCCGTACTACTGGTTGGTACCATTCTGTCAGCCCTGCCTGTTTCCGGCGTTGCAGCTGCCGAGAATAATACTGCTGAAGTTATTGAAATTCCCAGCCTGACGGTCACCGCCGATCCGCTGGGTGCCCGTACCGCTGATGAGCTTATCTTTCCAGTTACTGTACTGGCTGACGAAGCGCTGGATAAACAACGTGCTGCCACGCTGGGTGAAACCCTAAATAGTGTGCCGGGTGTGTCCAACTCTGATTTCGGTCCGGGCGTTGGTCGCCCGGTAGTCCGCGGCCTGCAGGGATCACGTGTTCAGGTCTTGGAAGACGGTCTGAAAACGGTCGATGTCTCAGGTGAAGGCGGTGATCACACCGTTGCCATTGATCCGAGTCGCGCCGAGCAAATCGAAGTATTCCGCGGCCCTGCCACCTTGCTTTTTGGCAGCGGTGCCGTCGGCGGTGTTATCAATGTCAAAAGTGGCCGTTTTGATCCCGAATTTGGCGATGCTCCCCGCGTCAATGGACAGCTGGGCTATGGTTATAACGGCGATGAGCGCCAGGGCAATATCGGTCTCGAACTGCCGGTTACTGATAACTTTGTATTACGCACTGATTACGGTCTACGTCGCAGCCACGATTTTAATATCGATGGTTACCAGCAAATCGGTCAGACCCGTGGTGACAAAGATACCCTGCAAAACAGTGACGCCGTCAGTGATAGCTTCTCGGTAACCGGCTTGTACAAGGGTGACTGGGGCCATGCTGGTCTGGGTTATAGCCGCTGGCGCACGGATTACGGTATTCCTGAAGTCTTTCTGGGTGAAGGTGAAGAGGAACAGGAACGTATTCGTGCCGATTACGATCGTGTCGATTTCCGTAGCGAATTTAATAATCCGCTGCCGGGCTTCAGCACTGCTCGGCTGAAACTCGCTCATACCGAGTTCAACCAGCAGGAAATCGGTGGTGAATTCTTTAATGGTGAACTGGAAGAACGCGGTGTGGAAACCGAATTCACCAATGACGAGACAGAAGCCCGTCTGGAACTGGTTCATAACCCTATCGGGCTTTGGCAGGGTGTTATCGGACTACAGTTGAATAACCGTGAGTTCGGTGCCGAGGGTGCCGGTCATGGTCACGGCGGACATGGTGGCGATGGCTTCTATATCCGTGATAATGATACCCGGTCCATGGGTGTATTTGCTTTGGAAGAGAGACTGACTGATTTCGGTCGGCTGGAATTTTCCGCGCGGGTGGATCATGTTCGTTCTGATCCGGTCACGCTCGAGGAAGAACGTCATATCGATCTGCCAAGCGGTGAAGAACTGCATAAGGAAGCCAATCTGGGTAGCCGCAGCTTCACCCCGTTCAGTCTCTCAGCCGGCTCAATTATTGATCTGGATGAAAATCATCATCTGCGTCTGGCCGTCACCCGTTCTGAACGGGCACCATCTGCTGAACAGCTGTATGCCTTTGGCGCACATGCTGCTTCCGGCACCATCGAAGTCGGTGATGCGGGTCTGGATGAAGAGACATATACCAACTTCGAAATCGGTCTGGATCGTCATTCAGGCCCTTTCCGTTTCGATACCACCTTGTTTTATAACCATGTTCAGGACTTTATCTATCTGGCCTCACGCGATGATGGCACCGGCAATCCAATTCTGATTGAGGGCGATACCCTGGTTTTCAATCAGCAGGATGATGCCCGCTTCTATGGTGCTGAATTCACTGCTGCCTGGGATGTTATTGAGGGCGATGTGCCTGTGACACTGCGTCTGTCAGGTGATTATGTCCGCGCCAAACTGGATAATGGTGATAATTTGCCACGTATCAGCCCGGGAAGATTGGGCTTCGGAGTCGACACAGCCTATCAGGACTGGTCACTCAGTGTGGATTACCGGCATGTGTTCAGACAGAGTGACAGTGCTGAGCTGGAATCTGATACCGATGGCTACGATCTGCTGTCACTGAATGCCAGCTGGGCCCCAGACAGTCTGAAAGGCGCCGAAATCTTTGTTCAGGGCCGTAATCTGTTGAATGAGGATGGTCGTCGTCATCAAAGCTTCCTCAAGGATGAAGCCCCCATTATCGGTCGCACCGTGATGACCGGTATCCGCTTTGATTTCGGAGGCTGACACAGTGAGACTAACCGTAGCTATCAACAGATAGCTACGTTCAATTTCAAACCGGCATAACTGCTAAAAATTTGCTAGATTAACGCTGTGATTAATTACAAGGAAGGGTGAGATGGCAGACAGTGAACAAAACAGTCAGAACACAGCCAAAGTGATTTACCTGTTGTTTCTGGTCAATATCTTTATTCAGTTTCTGGGCATCATCGGCGTCATCATCGCTTACGTAAACAAGAACGATGCGCCAGCCTGGCTGCAGAGTCATTATCAGTTTCAGATCCGGACCTTCTGGATCGGCCTGCTGTATCTCTTTATTGGCGTACTCCTCGCCATGGCCGTGGTTGGTTATTTCATCCTGCTGTTCTGGGTAATATGGGTTATTGTCCGCTGCGTCAAAGGCATGAAGTATCTGGATCAGAATCAGCCTTATCCTAACCCGACGACCTGGCTGTTTTCTTAAGTTTGATTTAAAAGCCGCGCACAAGCGCGGCTTTTTTATTCTCGATGGAAAGCCATCGGCCCATTTGCTTCCTGGGTGGGCATCAGTTCCAGTGTGGTCACGTTGACATGTTCCGGTGTATTCACCAGCCACCACACGGTATTGGCGACGTCCTCAGCACGCAGGGCAATGGTCCCCTCATAAACCTTGTCAGCACGACTTTTATCATCCTTGAAACGCACCATGGAAAACTCGGTTTCAGCATTGCCCGGCTCGATATTCGTCACCCTGACATTGCTGCCCAGCAGGTCAGCTCTGATAGCCAGAGAAAACTGACGGACAAAAGCCTTGGTGCCGCAATAGACATTGCCGCCGGGATAAGGCCAGTTCCCGGCCACCGAACCGATATTGATAATGTAACCCGCCTTGCGCTCGACCATGTTGGGTAATACTGTCCGGGTGCAATACAACAACCCCTTGATATTGGTATCCACCATGCTCTCCCAGTCATCAAGCCGGGTTTGATGGGCCGACTCAAGCCCCAGTGCCAGCCCGGCGTTATTGAGCAATACATCGATCTGACTGAATGGCTCGGGTAAGCTGGAAAAAGCCTGTTCCACCGCTTGTCTGTCACTGACATCGAAACAGCAGGTATGGACTTTTGCTGCTCCGCCCAGCGCCTGCTGTAATTCATCCAGCCGTTGCTGCCTGCGGCCGGTGATAATCAAACGCCAGCCCTTGTCGGCAAACAACCGCGCACTGGCTTCACCGAAACCGGAAGTGGCGCCGGTGATCATGATGACTGGAGATGAGTTCATTGTTATTCCCTTGTGCAGAATCAATCCGCTGATCACGCTGATGGGCACAGATTATTCATCGATATAGCTATTTGTGAAAATCAGTGACCTGTGCGGATAACTTGAAAAAAACAGGGCCTCTTCAGGTTTTAATCAGGCGCCCTCAGAAAAGACGATAGTTCTGCGCCCGCTGATAATAATGCGGTGCTCGATATGCGCTTTTACCGCTCTGGCTAATACCAGCCTTTCAATATCCTTACCGATCATGACCAGATCTTCCGGGCTGTTATCATGCACGACGCGTTCTACATCCTGCTCAATAATCGGGCCTTCATCCAGCTCTGCCGTCGCGTAGTGTGCGGTGGCACCAATCAGTTTGACGCCGCGATCATACGCCTGGTGATACGGCTTGGCCCCCTGGAAGGCGGGCAGAAAGCCGTGATGAATATTAATGACCCGACCGGCGAATTCTTTGACAAACTGCTCAGACAAAATCTGCATATAACGCGCCATCACCACCAGATCGATCTGGTATTGCGTCAGCAGTGCCTTGATCGCTGCCTCCTGCTGCGCTTTGCTGTCTTTAGTGATAGGCAGATGATAAAAGGGCTTGTCGAACTGACGCGCCATATATTCCAGATCAGCATGGTTACCGATAATGAGCGGGATCTCGCATTTGAGTTCGCCTTCCAGCTCCCGTAATAATAAATCATAGCCACAATGTGAGGCTCGGGTGACCATCAATGCTACGCGGTGGGGTTTACTGCTGTAGCGAACCGACCAGGTCAGGTTCATCGGCCGGGCAAACTGTTCAAACTCGTTCTCGAGTTGCTCAGTCGTCATCTGCCCCTCGTCTTCCAGCCTGATTCGCATAAAGTACTGGCCGTTTTCGACATCGGTGTACTGCTGACAGTGCAGAATATTAAACTCACGTTCGGCAAAAAAGCCGGTGATTCCGGCCACCAGTCCTTTGCGGTCGGGGCATTGAACCAGGAAAACAATCGCGCTCATTTCAGTCTTTCCATAAAGGCGGCAAGGCCGCTTTGCTAAATGCCAAATCCTAACTGATTATTCATACTCGTTGTACTTATCAGCACGGCCTTTGACTCTGTCTTTGGGATATTTGGCCGCATTCTTGACCATTTTATTTTTGACCACCTGATTCAGATCAATACCCAGATCATGGCAGAGATAACTCAGATAGACGGCGACATCCGCAATTTCATCTTCCAACTGTTCACGTTTATCTGAGGCCAGCATGGTGCTGACCTCTTCCTTATTACGCCATTGGAACCACTCCAGCAGTTCTGCCGCTTCAATAGACAGGGAAATGGCAATATCCTTGGGATTATGAAACTGCTCCCAATCACGCTCCTTACGAAACTGAATCAGTTCTTCCAGTAAAATTTTCTCAATCATGGCGTAGGAAGTCCTCGACGACTTGTTTGAACTGCTGGGGTCGTTCGGCATGCACCCAGTGGCCAGCCTTGTCGATAGCCTGAAATTGCGCCTGCGGGAAATGATGTTTAATCAAGCTTCGGTCTTCTGTTGTGACATATTCTGACAAGGCACCGTAGACAAACAGGCTGTTAGCAGAGACTGTCATATCCACACAGACCGGGGCCATGAGTTGCTGATAATTAGCTTTCAATGCCGGCAGGTTAATACGCCAGTGAAGCCCGTTGTCATCAGACTGCAGGTTCATGAGCAGAAACTGGCGGACACTTTTATCCTTAACTTTGTCAGATAAGGCTTCGTCCACCGCCGCCCGTGAACCCAGACTTTTCAGATCCAGTGCCAGCATGGCGTCCATCAGTGGCGTGTGTTCACTGAAGTAGCGTCGTGGCGCGATATCCACCACCACCAATTTATCAATCCAGGCAGCCTGTTCGGCCGCAAATTGCATCGCTACCTTACCGCCTAGGGAATGTCCCAGAAGATGCAGCTTGTGCAGTCCCAAATCGCCACACAACTGCTCAATATCTGCCGCCATGCTGCTGAAGTCCTGAACGTCACTATGGGGGGAACGGCCATGGTTACGCAGATCGACACTGATAACCCGGTAATTGCGGGAAAAATATCTGGCCATACTGCGCCAGTTATCAGATGAGCCGAACAGGCCGTGGATAATCAGTAAGGGATGCCCCTCACCCGTGTCTTGGTATTGCAATTTCATGGCTTGCTGCTTTGAACGATATAATATTGGATTATTTAACAGGAGTATAACGTGGAAGACGAAACCATTCTGGTCATGCTGGTTAAACAGTACGCAGACAAATTCGGCATTACTTTCAGCTCGAAATATCTGGACGACCCGGATAAGAAACAAAAACTCATCACACTGATTCAGGAAGCCGTTGCCGGCAAGCGCGGTCCGGTAACAGACGCCGATCTAGAATCATAAAAAAAGCCACCGCGAGGTGGCTTTTTTAATTAATCATCAAGTTTTTCGAATACCAGACAGGCATTGGTACCGCCGAAACCAAAACTGTTCGACATCACCGAGGTCAGCCCGACGTTATCAATCCGTTCGCGCAGAATCGGCATGCCTTCCGCTTCCGGATCCAGCGTATTGATATTGGCTGAGGCCGCCAGAAAATCGTTGTCCAGCATCAGCAGGCTGTAAATCGCTTCCTGTACACCGGCAGCACCAAGTGAGTGACCCGACAAAGATTTGGTCGAACCCACATGCGGAATTGCATCACCAAAGGTGCGTTTAATCGCGCCCAGCTCTGCCAAATCGCCTACCGGTGTCGAAGTACCATGAGCGTTGATATACTGCACTTTCTCACGGGCGGTAGACATCGCCAGTTGCATACAGCGCTCGGCACCTTCACCCGAGGGAGCAACCATGTCATAACCATCTGAAGTCGCGCCGTAACCGGTCAGTTCGGCATAGATTTTGGCACCGCGGGCTTTGGCATGCTCGTACTCTTCCAGCACGACAACACCGCCACCTCCGGCAATAACAAACCCGTCACGATCGGCATCATAGGCGCGTGAGGCTTTCTCAGGGGTGTCATTATATTTGGTAGATAGCGCGCCCATGGCATCAAACAGGGAGCTCATTGACCAGTGTTCTTCCTCGCCGCCGCCAGCAAATACGATGTCCTGTTTACCCAGCTGGATCTGTTCCATTGCCGTGCCGATGCAGTGTGCACTAGTGGCACAGGCGGAGGACATCGAGTAGTTAACGCCTTTGATTTTAAACGGGGTCGCCAGACAGGCTGATGTGGTACTGCCCATCACCTGGGTCACGCGATAAGGGCCGATACGTTTCAGGCCTTTTTCACGCAGAATATCAGCCGCTTCCACCTGGTTGGATGAGGAAGCACCACCCGAGCCCATAATCAGACCGGTGCGGATATTGGAAATCTGATCATCTTTCAGACCGGCATCATCAATGGCCTGCTGCATCGCAATATAACTGTAAGCTGCGGCATCGCCCATAAAACGCAGGGTCTTACGATCGATGTATTCCTTGAAATCGATATCAATGGTCCCGGCGACATGGCTTCGAAAACCCATATCGGCATAATCCTGCTTGAAACGAATACCGGAGCGACCTTGGCGCAGGGATTCAGTGACCGTCGCGGCATCCAGCCCCAGACAGGATGTAATACCCAGTCCTGTGACAACAACACGTCTCATCATTAAATCCTAAAAATCATCTGTGGAGGTAAACAAACCGACACGCAGGTCTTTGGCCACATAAATTTCGCGACCATCAACCGACACTGTACCATCTGCGATGGCGAGGACAAGCTTGCGTGCGATCACCCGTTTGAGATCAATCCGGTAGGTCACCTTTTTGGCTGTCGGCAACACCTGGCCGGTGAATTTGACTTCTCCAGAACCCAAAGCGCGACCTCTGCCGGGATTACCATCCCAGGCGAGGAAAAAACCGACCAGTTGCCACATGGCATCCAGACCAAGACAGCCGGGCATGACCGGATCACCGGGAAAATGACAGGCGAAAAACCACAGATCAGGGTGTATATCCAACTCCGCGATGATTTCCCCTTTGCCATATGCTCCGCCGGTGTTGGAGATATGAGTAATGCGGTCCATCATTAGCATGTTTGGAATGGGTAACTGGGCATTGCCGGGACCAAACATCTGTCCGTGTCCGCATTGCAATAATTCTTCGTAGGTGAATGATGATTGCTTACTCATGAACTCTCTTAAATTACCCGCCAATAGGGCATCGTATGATAGCACGAACGTTTCCAAACCAGAAAAAAACTGGTTCTCACGTCACTAAAAAAAAGCCACGACAAAACTGTCGTGGCTTATCTTTGAGAAAATCTGCCGGTGTTATTGATTGGCGGCGACGGTGGTCGCAGCCTCCGGGACTTCTACATCCAAACCTTGCAGCAGCATACCCATGCTGTTGAGGATGCGATACATCGCATACATTTCATCATATTGGGTATTGACCAGTGCGGTACGGGCTCTGAAAACTTCGTTTTCAGAATCCAGCAAGTCAAGCAAGGTCCGCTGACCGAGGCTGAATTGTTGCTGGTAAGCATCACGGGCTTTTTCACTCGACTGCACGTGCTGCTCACGGGCCGGCATCTGTGCTCTCAGTGTTTGCCAGGCATTCCAGGACAAGCGAACACTCTCTTCAACCTGACGGTGTGTATTATTACGAATTTCCGCTGCCTGATTAATCAGAAATGCCGTTTCTTCACGACGGGCACTGTCACGACCACCGTTGTATAGGTTGTAGCGCAGGCGCAGCATCGCGGTGATGTCTTTGTCCTTGCCTTCTTGTCCATCAATATCATGATCAGCACGGGTGCCGAGTTCAAGATGCAGGTCAGGATAGAAAGGTGCTTTCGCTGTAGCGTGCTGTTCCTGAGCGGATTCAACATCGTAGGTAGCCAGTCGCAGGGTCGGATGATTTTCAATTGCCACCGAAATGGCTTCATCAATACTGGCCGGAATCATGGTAATTGGTGAGTCCGGCTTGCTCAGAGATGATGGGGGCATACCCACCACACGCAGATAAGCGGTTTCAGCGTCTCTCAGATTACTTTGCTCTGATTGCAGATTCGCTTCGGCCAAAGCCAGACGACCCAGACTCTGATCCATATCGGCCCTGCGGCCGACACCGCGCTCCGCCCGCAACATGATTTGATCATGTGTACGCTGATGCGCTTCCAGATTAGTCTGTGCCAGCTCAACCAGTTTCTGGCGACGCAGTACATTGAGATAAGCTTCAACGGCTTCCAGACCGGTATTTTCAGCTGAGCTGTAAACACCGAAAGCTCGGGAATTGGTTCTGGCCTGTTGCCGGTCGACTTCATTACTGGTCTCAAAACCGTCAAACAGCATCTGTCTGAGGTTGAGACTGGCTTCATCGCGGTTAAGGTGGACTTCACCTCTGCCGGAAGCCCGCGTACTTGGATTGTCGGTCATTTCCCAACCGGTACCGACTGCGAGATCCAATGTGGGGTAGTACCCCGCTCGGGCTTGATCAATTTCTTTCGAAACTGCCTGACGTTCATGAGTGGCCGCGAGAACATCAGGGTTGGTTTTTACCGTTGCATCCACTGCTTCTTGCAGCGTGTCGGCGTTAGCAATGCCAACCGAGATGCATAATGGGATGACGATAGCTAATGATTTCATAATGCTGATCCTATCTGTAGGTGTGATGCTTTCGGCGGCCCCTCAGGCATCACAAAATAAAACGTCCAAAATTGTTTTAAGTTGTACTCATAAGCAACTGTATTACAACATAAGCTGTCCCGCAACAGAATCCTTAACGCAGATCCCGAAATAATATTGCAAGGGACAAACGATCCGGCAAATTCATTTTCTGAAATATGGCCGTCAAATGTGCTTTCACCGTGCGTTCTGTAATGTTCATTTGCCTGGCAATCATTTTATTAGTGGCACCGTGGCTAACCTGTTTCGCTACCTCCATCTCCTTAGGAGACAGTGTTTCCAGGGCCTGACGCTGCGCGTCACTAATTTGCGGTTTGTGTGTCAGTTCATCAATGAGACCGGAAATAACATGACGCTCCACCCACACCTCACCATTCAGAATCAACTGCATGGCATCATGAAGCTTTTCCAGGGGTAAATCATCATTAAAATAACCCCGAGCCCCCTGCTTCAGCGCAGCAATCTGTATTGCCATCGGCCGCGGCGGCCCAATGATAAGCACCCGGCTAGTGCCACACTGCTGTGTCAACGACGCCAGTTGATGATTATAGTCACCTTCAAATAAGGATTGATGACACAGGATAATGGGGGGGGCATCATCGGCTGCAGCAAGCAGCATGGCATCCAGATCATCAAAATCGTTAAAGTCGTAAACTTCCGGCAGTGCCTGCTTGATTGCTTTCAGCCTACTTTTTTCAGGTATCACGGCAAACAGGCGGGTCTGTATCATGGTTGTCTCATTCATTGTGATGATTCCGTCCATCAACGCTCACGGAGCGCCTCATTTTTGGCCTTCAGTATTGGCTTCAGCAAATAATCCAATACTGTTTTCTTGCCTGTAAGAATATCGACCGTCACGGTCATCCCCGGAATGATTTCCAGCTGACCTTTGCTACTGTCAATATAGTTCTTTTCCGTACGTAAATAAATCAGGTAAAAACTTTCATCTTCTTCATTAGTAATTGTATCGGCGCTTATCCGCTCCAGCGTTGCCGGCAGACCACCATAGATTGAAAAGTCATAAGCGGTAAACTTAATCATCGCCTTCTGGCCTGGCCGCAGAAAAGCAATATCCGCCGGGCGGATATGGGCTTCAATGAGCAGACTGTCATCCAGCGGTACGATTTCGACAATGTCAGCCCCCGGCTGAATAACCCCGCCGACTGTGTTAATCATCAGACGATTGATCTTACCCCTTACCGGCGCTCTCACTTGGGTGCGGCTGACACGGTCTTCTGCGGAAGTGATCGTTGTCTCGGTTCTGCTCAGTTCGGCCTGAACTTCACTCAACTGTGAGGAAGACTCAGACTGGAAGCGCACTTTGACGTCTTCAATTTTCTGCCTGACTTCTGACAGACTGGAACGGATACGGGGGATTGCCAGTCTGGTTGTTTCCATCTCCCCCCGCAGGTCATTCACCGTACGCTTGAGACGCAGCACTTCGACTTCGGAAATCACGCCGACTGACACCAGAGGCTCCGACATTTCCAGCTCCTGCTTGCTGAGCTCATAACTGGTGGTCAACTTATTCAACTTGGCCTGGTTTTCGGCCAGTTCCTGCTGGCGCTGACGCGCTTGCTGCTCTAGTACGTCAATATTACTCTGCAGTTCACGCTGACGGGCCTCGTATAAACGACGCTCAGCTCCTGCCAGTGCAGGCCTTTCTTCCACCAGTTCCGGCGGCAGCTGCAATTCCTCACCTGCCGCTTCGGCCCTTAACCTTGCGGCCCTGGCCAGCAATTCCCAATACTTGAGCTTGGTTTCCTGGAATGTGGAGGTGAAGCGGGTATCGTCAATTTTGACCAGTACATCCCCTTTATCGACTATTTCCCCTTCTGAGACGAGAATGTCAGCCAGAATCCCGCCCTCCAGGTTTTGCACTATCTGGATTTTGCTCGACGGAATAACCTTGCCTTCGCCACGGGTGACTTCATCAAGTTCGGTCTGACTCGCCCACCAGATGGCACAAATAAAAAACAAAGCGGTCAGAAGCAGTAATGAATGGCCTGTACGGGGCGAACTTTCCATGGTCGCCGCACTGACTTCGGACATGAATTCAATATCTTCGGGGTTTGTACGTTTGAACCAGGCCATGCGATTATCCTTTCGAAACCTTAATATGGCCTTTCTTCAATGCCGCCAGAATTTGATCACGTGGTCCATCTGCCACCAGATGCCCCTGATCCATCACAATGATTCTATCTACCAGACTCAGCAGGGAAGCTTTATGCGTTACCAGCAATAAGGTTTTATCTTCCAACTCTTCCGAGAGTTTGGCCTTGAAACGTTCCTCCGTGCTGTTATCCATGGCATTGGTCGGCTCATCCAGTACTACTACCGCCGGATCCATCAGTAATGCCCGCGCTACTGCGACACTCTGCCTCTGACCACCTGACAACCCTTCCCCGCGCTCGCCCACAGGCATATCAAACCCGGATGGATGGCGGTTTACAAACTCGGTAACGCCAGCCACATCAGCCGCTTTTAACACCGCAGCATCATCGGCAAACGGGGCAGCCATTGTAATATTGTCACGGATGCTGCCGAAGAACAGCACTACATCCTGCGGGGCATAGCCGACATTACGACGCAAATCGACCGGATCAACCTGACGAATATCCGTACCATCCAGCAATATGGCGCCGTCATCGGGTTCATATAATCCCAGGATGAGTTTTTCTATCGTGCTCTTGCCCGAACCAATACGACCAATAAAAGCCACTTTTTCACCCGGTTTCACCGTAAATGAGACTTCCGATAAGGCGTCCATCGGCTGATTGGGATAACGGAAAGTGACTTTTTTAAATTCGACACCGCCTTTGAACTCAGGCCGGTGCAGGAACTCACGGCCGGAAGGCCTCTCCACCGGCAGGTTCATCAGCGAGTTCAGAGACTGCAGAGCAGCTTTGGATTGATGATAACGGGTCAGAATCCCCGCCAGTTGGGCCATTGGCGCCAACGCACGACCGGTCAGGATAGTAGCGGCAATCAGCGCACCCATCGTGATTTCGTTCTCAGTAATCAGGTAAACACCGTAAACCACCACAGCGATGGTCGCCATCTGTTGTAGGAAGGAGGTGAAGTTGACGGCACTGGACGACAGCAAACGGGCACGCTGACTATACTTGGTCATAAAGCCGACGGTCTGTTCCCATTTGCGTTGGATTGGCGTTTCAGCACCGAGACTCTTGATAGTTTCAAGCCCGGTCAGCGTCTCAATCAAAGTGGAACTGCGCTGGCCTGAATGTCTGAAAAGATGTTGTACGGTCCGACCCAGCGGAATTTGAATAATCAAACTGACCAGAATGGTCAGTGGTATCACTGCCAGTGGAATGTAGGCTACAGGACCGGCAATCATCCAGATAACAGCGATGAACAGGAAGGCAAACGGTAAATCAATCAGTGTGGTCAGCGTCGCCGAAGTGAAGAAGTCACGGAATGATTCGAACTCCTGCATGCTGTTGGCAAACGAGCCCACCGAGTTGGAGCGCGCGGCCATTTTGACTGCCATCACTTTTTCAAAAATCGTCGAGGACAGCATGACATCAGCGCGTTTACCGGCCATATCGATAAAGTAAGCCCTCAACGTTCGCAGCAGCAGCTCGAACACAAAAACGGTGGCAACACCGATCGCCAGCACCCACAGTGTTTCTGTCGCATGATTGGGCACGACCCGGTCATAGACGTTCATGATGAATAAGGGTGAAGCCAGGGCAAAGCTGTTGACCAGAATAGAGGCGATGAACACTTCACTATAGATAGGCCAGAAGCGCATGATCGTGCCCCAGAACCAGTGCGAGGCACGTGGTATGGAAGTAAATTCGGTGCGCTTATCGAAGTGATGAACCGGCTTGATAAAAATAGCATAGCCGGTGTAGGCGTCTTCCAGTTCCTTGACGCTGAGTTCAGACTCACCTTCGCCCGTTTCCGGAAAAATCACCCGCGCCTGCTTACCTTTAATTTCCAGCAGGATGCAGGCATTACTGCCTTCCAGAATCAGTACCGCCGGCAAGACCAGGTTGGAAATTTTACTCAGTGGCCGTTTGACCACTTTCGACGAGAGCCCAGCTCGCTCGGCAGCACGAGAGAACAGTCCCGGCGAAAGCTTGTTATCAACCAGCGGCAGGCCTGCTGTCAGTGACTCGGGACTATGGGGTTTGCTGAGGAGCTTGGAGAGTATGGTCAAACATCCCAGCAATGGATCGTCAAAACTGCGGTGGCTTTCCTGTGCCTCCCATTGCGCTTGCTTATTCACGTCGATGATTTGCTCCGTGTTCATCTGTTTCTTAGCTGGGATCTAAATAATTTGATGAGTTTCACAGTTTTTTGTTTTACTGTAAAGCCCACTATACATTAAATTTCAGCCTTTCAAGCAATAGCCGGAGCAGACACCATGGCCTATGTAAAACGAGATGAGCAGGGAAAAATCATCGCGGTCTTTGATTCACCTGAATCCGGTGCGGAAGAGTATCTATCGATTGAATCAGCAGAACTTATCGCTTTTCTGACTCAATCAGACAATGCGGATGCGGAAGCCGCCCGCGCTGCACTTACAGTTTCTGATATGGCCCTGGTGAGGGTACTGGAAGACCTAATCAATACGCTGATAGACAGAGAGGTCATTTTATTTACTGACCTGCCTGCTGCGGCTCGAGAGAAACTGGCCAATCGGGAAAAAATCCGTGGCCATCTCAGTGATCTTGATAATCTGATGGGCGATGATCAGGGTATTCTCTGACCCCAGGAAGCCAGGGCCTGTTGCTCTTTCATATCCACCACTGCTGGAGGCTATTTTTGTGTCCGGTAAGGCGGAAAGAGTGTGGTGTAGACATTCTACATGAGCGATTGACAACGCAGCCGGGCGGAAAAATAGTCCCAGCCTTCCGGGTTGTGGCTGAGATGAAAGAGCAACAGGCCCTAATGTTTGCGGCTGCGTCTTGGTGGTCTTTGTGACTTTTTCTCGTTGCTTTCTGGTGGCTTGGATTGTCTGTCACGAAATGGATTGTCACTGGTTTTGAATTCAATCATAACCGGCGTGCCCTGCAATTTGAGTGCTTCCCTGAAAAAATTTTCCAGGTAGCGTTTATAGCTGTTCGGGGTCGCTTCAGTCTGATTGCCGTGAATAATAATGCGTGGCGGGTTCTTGCCCCCCAGGTGGGCATAGCGGAATTTAATCCGACGCCCTCTCACCAGCGGAGGCTGATGGTCCGCAACAGCATCTTCCAGTACCCGCGTCAGGCGCGAGGTCGGCACTTTAGTCATTGCTGACTGGTAAGCCTGCCTGACCGTCTTCAATAGTAAACCCACACCACTACCATGTAATGCAGAAATAAAGTGGGTTTTGGCGAAATTCATGAAGGGCAGGCGTCTTTCCAGGGTTGTTGCCACCCATTCACGTTCACTTTTTTCCAGCCCGTCCCATTTATTGACTGCGAGCACGACGGCACGGCCGCTTTCAATAATAAGACCTGCAAGGTGTAAATCCTGTTCTACAATGCCTTCATGCGCATCCAGAACCAGCATAACCACATTGGCATCTTCCAGTGCCTGCAGCGTTTTAAGCACACTGAATTTTTCCAGCTTTTCCGAGACCTTGGAGCGGCGTCTGACACCGGCTGTATCAATCAAGGTGTATTTGACGCCATCTTTTTCAAATGGAATATGAATACTGTCTCGAGTGGTTCCGGGCTCATCAAAGGCAACAACGCGTTCTTCACCCAAAAGGCGATTAATCAGGGTAGATTTGCCGACATTCGGGCGACCTAAAACCGCTAAGCGGATATCATCCTCTTTGTCGTCAGTCTCGTTGAGTTCCGCTTCACTGAGCTCAACGACCTCGGCTTCAGGGACTGCATCACGAATCTCATTGAAGACAGCAGTCATACCCCGCCCCTGCGTGGCTGAAATCACCAGTGGTTCACCAAGACCCAGGGCATAAAATTCGGCAGCTACCAGTTCCCGCTGTTCACCTTCGGTTTTGTTGATCACCAGCCTAATCGGTTTGCCCTGATTACGCAGTTGCTGGGCAATATCATGATCAGCTGGCATCAGGCCAGCGCGGCCATCCACAATGAAGAGCACGAGATCAGCTTCATCAATTGCCAGTTGAGCCTGCTTACGCATCAGTTCTGCCATATTGTCAGACTGATCAGTCAGACCACCGGTATCGATAAGAATAAAGTCGAGGCCTTCTTCGCGTACTGTGCCGTAGATACGATCACGTGTGAGACCCGCGAAGTCAGCAACAAGGGCATCACGACTGTGTGTCAGACGATTGAATAGCGTCGATTTGCCGACATTCGGTCGACCTACCAGAGCAATAACGGGTTTCAAAATCAGGGTACCTGTACAGCAGCAACAGTCCCGTCAGCAGCTGTCACATACAGCTTGCCGTCACGGACAAAAGGTTTGCTGACGATGGCGCTGTCAGCGATTTGCTGTCTGGCGACAAAACGACCGTCATTGCGGGCAATCCAGTGCAGATAACCTTCAAAATCACCCACTACCACGTAGTCGCCCGCAACAGCAGGACCGCTGACCTGACGACGTACCAGTCGGGTTTGACGCCACAGCGCGTCGCCACTGCCATCCTGCACTGCCCAGACATTGCCTTCATCATCGGTCACATAAACCGCTTCTCCCGGGACGGCATCCAGTCCTGCCTGTGAAGACATCTCACGCGTCCAGTAAACCTGACCGGAGGTCAAATCCACACCGGCTACATTGCCCTGATAGGTAACGACATAGACGGTTTCGTTAATGATAACGGGATCGGCATCGATATCAACCAGACGATCCAGTTCGGTACGACCACTGGGCACGGCGATGCTTTTTTCCCAGATCACACTGCCGTCGGTAATCGATAAGGCCACCAGTTTACCGTTGTCATAACCGGCAATAACTTTTCCATCAGCAATGACCGGTGCACCGGCACCGCGAAGGCTAAGCAAAGGCACCGCGCGCTGGTATGACCACAGCACTTCACCGGACTCTGATGACAGGCCACTGACTCGTCCATCTGCTGTTCTGGCCACAACTACCCCTTCGGCGGCACTGGGTGGTGCCAGCACTTCGCTGGTCAGACGGGTACGCCATAACTCTTCGCCATTTTCTGCAGACAATGCGACAACCTGAGCGTTTTTAGTACCGATAATGGCCATATTCAAACCACCACCGGCACCGGTAACGACCGGCAGGTCAAGTTCGGTTTCCCACAGACGACGACCGGTTTCAGCATTAAACGCGCTGACTTCACCTTCATAATCGACGGCGAAAACTTTGCCATCGTGCCATGAGGCAGCCAGTTCATTACCGGTTTCATCCGCGCCATCACCAGCCTGATTGTCCCAGAGGATTTTAGGTTCAAACTCCGGTGTAAATTCAGTCAGTTCACTGGGTGGGGCTTCGTAAACATCCTCAACAAAAAAATATTCGACAGCGCTGCAGCCTGTCACCAGCAGTGACAGCGGCAGTAACAGTACTGGAAAGAAATGTTTAACCTTCATTCGGTTTCGCCACGTCATCAAGTTTGATTTCTATCAGGGATTGTCTTGGCTCGCCCGGAGCAAGCTGCGTCAGCGCCTGCTGATAGGCGGCATGCGCTGCATTTCTGTCACCCTGTGCCAGTTTGATATCCCCTTCGAGTTCAGCAAACAGGGAACTGAAAGCCGCTGAATCCGCTTCAGCAATCAGGCTCAGTGCTTCATCCAGTTTGTCCTGACTATAATAGACCCGGGCCAGACGCAGTCTCGCTAACTCGCGATGACTTTGCAGTTCGGCTTCATCTTTAACCCAGTTCAGATAGTTCGCTGCAGCCTCAGCCTGGCCGTCCTCAAGCTTGTTTTCCGCCATTTCCAGTGCCGCAAAAACCGCATATGCTGTGGATGAGTAGTCTTGCATCAGTGTTTCAACCGTGCGCTCAGCATCGGCTGGTTGAGACTGGGACAATTGGATCGAAGCCTGCTGATAAATGATCGCGGCCTGCTGTGTCTGCACCTGCTGATAATTCATCCAGTAACGGAAACCGAAAATCGCTGCCAGGCCGAGGATGATGCCGGCCACGACTGAGCGGCCATTATCCCGCCACCACTGCTTTATCGCTTCTGCTTTTTCTTCATCAGATGCATAGATATCCATGCTTTCTCCTTGCGCTGTCTATTCGCAGACCAGTTTATTCAAAACCTGAGATTATACGTTTTTCTTAACAGCTTGTGGATCTTGTCTGCAATTGATCGCAAGCGCACCTGGATGGTGCGGAAAAACATGCTGCCGCACCATAAAAAGGCACATTAATGCACAATTTTTGCACACGTCAATCGTAGGCTATTGATTTATATGGCTTGTCTATTTTGGTGCAACTCTTGCTATTTTGGTGCTCTACCCATAACAAAAGAAGGACAAGATTGTGCAAACCTCAGCTGATGTTTTATTCATACTACTGGGCGCCATCATGGTCTTAGCCATGCATGCCGGCTTCGCATTCCTGGAAGTAGGCACGGTGCGTAAAAAAAATCAGGTCAATGCGCTGGTCAAAATCATCGTCGATTTTGCCGTCTCCAGTATTGCTTATTTCTTTATCGGCTATGGCATCGCCTACAGCCTCAACTTTTTTGATGCGGCGCCTTCCCTGACCGAAAGCAACGGTTACGCATTGGTTAAATTCTTCTTCCTGCTCACCTTTGCTGCCGCAATTCCGGCGATTGTCTCCGGTGGTATTGCCGAGCGGGCCCGTTTCAATCCGCAACTGATCGCGACTTTTTTTATTGCGGGTTTTGTCTACCCCTTTTTCGAAGGCATTACCTGGAACGGCGCGTTCGGTATTCAGGACTGGCTCGCCAGTCAATTCGGTGCCGGCTTCCATGATTTTGCCGGCTCGGTCATCGTACATGCTGTCGGCGGCTGGATAGCGTTGGCAGCGGTATTGCATCTGGGGCCGCGAAACGGCCGCTATGGGAAAGGCGGCGAAATGTATGCCCACCCGCCTTCCAGTATTCCATTCCTGGCGTTGGGTGCCTGGATCCTGACTGTGGGCTGGTTCGGCTTTAATGTGATGTCTGCTCAGGAAATTGATGGTATCAGCGGACTGGTTGCGGTGAACTCATTGATGGCTATGGTCGGTGGTATTCTCGCCGCCTGTCTGGTCGGACGAAATGACCCGGGTTTTGTTCACAATGGTCCCTTGGCAGGCTTAGTAGCGATCTGCGCCGGCTCTGACATCATGCACCCACTTGGTGCACTGACCACAGGTCTGGTTGCCGGTGCGCTGTTCGTCTGGACCTTCACACTGACTCAGAACAGATGGAAAATCGATGATGTCCTGGGCGTCTGGCCACTGCACGGTCTGTGTGGTGTCTGGGGCGGTATCGCGGCCGGTATTTTCGGTCAGCTGGCCTTGGGAGGAATGGGCGGCGTCAGTCTTAGCTCGCAGCTGATTGGCACTGCATTGGGTGTGATTGTGGCCTTCGTCGGCGGTTTTATCGTTTACGGCGTGTTGAAGCTGGTAATGGGACTGAGGCTGACTCAGGAAGAAGAATATCAGGGTGCCGATTTAAGCATTCACAAAATCAACGCCTCACCCAGTAACGACTGATCAACCGGGTTTCCGGTAGCTGTTTGAACAGCTACCGGATAATACCGCCTTCCTGTCTATCCAGGAACGAGAATAAAAGCTCAAGCTCTTGGTCTTGCTGTTCCATTGAGCGCAGTTTCTGTTCGGCCTCTTCCATGCGTAAACCGGAGCGATAGAGATACTTGTAGGCCTGACGAATATTCCTGATCTGGCTGTCGTTGAACTGCCGACGCCGTAGCCCTTCGACATTGACGCCCACCGGTTTGGCCATATGCCCGGAAACCAGAACATACGGCGGCACATTGCGGGAAATTACACTTCCCATCGCACTGAAGCTGTGTGAGCCCAGATAATTGAACTGACTGACCAGGGTAAAGCCACCCAGAATCACATAATCATCAATCAGTACATGACCAGCCAGTGAAGCGTTGTTGGCAAAAATATTGTCGTTACCGACAATGCAATCATGGGCGATATGAACATAGGCCATGATCCAGTTATTATTGCCAATCCGGGTCACACCACCACCACCGACCGTACCTCGGTTGATAGTCACAGACTCACGAATCAGATTGTTATCACCGATTTCAAGCCGGGTATCTTCACCGTGGAATTTCTTATCCTGTGGTTCTTCACCAATTGAAGCGAACTGGAAAATACGATTGTTGTTACCGATGCGGGTTGGGCCGTTAATGACAACATGCGACATGATTTCACAGCCGGAACCGATTTCTACCTTGGGTCCGATGACCGTGAAAGGGCCGATTTTGACGTCATCTGCAATGATGGCGCTGGGATCGATAATGGCGCTGGGATGAATCACTTGGGCATTTCTTGGTTAACACACATGATATCAGCGCTGACGACAACTTCACCGTCAACGCTGGCTTCGCCACTGAACTTCCATAAATTACGTTTATTTTTAATCAATTTGACTTCCAGTTTCAATTGATCACCGGGCTCAACCGGCTTTTTGAAGCGGGCATTGTCAATGCCGGCCAGGTAATAAAGTGCTTCATCGGAACGGATGGCATCAGCAGTTTTGAAAGCCAGCAAGCCGGTAGCCTGTGCCAGCGATTCAAGGATAAGGACACCGGGCATGATCACACGCTGGGGAAAGTGACCGGTAAAATGCGGCTCGTTGAAGGTGACATTCTTGATGCCGACCAAGTGCTCACCGGGTGTAAATTCAATCACTCTGTCAATCAGCAGGAATGGATACCGATGCGGTAACAGACGTTGAATTTCGTGTATATCAATCGTGTTCAAACCAATACCCTTGGACTTATCGTGGTAACAAAAGACCAACAATCTTACTGTGAGTCACTCTGCCGGTAAAGTAAAAAGGCAGCACTACAGTCGGATCCTCAGTCTTTCAGTCGTTTTTCCAACAGGGTTACCCGCTCAAATAACTTATCCATCTGCCGATGGCGGATCACATTTTTATGCCATTGCCGGGCTGGCTCAACCGGGATACCCGATGAATAAACGCCTGCTTCAGTAATGGATTTAGTTACCATACTCATGCCGGTAAGCTGAACACCGTCGGCAATGTCGATATGACCAGCAATGCCAGTGCCACCACCAATGGCACAATAGCTACCAATATGGGTACTACCAGCAATACCGACGCAGCCGGCGATCACTGTATGGTCACCGATGGTCACGTTATGGCCGATTTGAATCTGGTTATCCAGTTTAACGCCCTGACCAATAACGGTGTCATCAATCGCGCCGCGATCAATGGTCGTGTTGGCACCAATTTCGACATCATCACCGATAATGACACGTCCCAACTGGGGGACTTTAATCCAGCGTCCCTGGTCATTGGCAATGCCGAAGCCGTCTGCCCCGATAACGACACCGGGATGAATCAGAACCCGTTCACCAATCTGCACCTCACGGCACAGGGTAACGTTTGCCCTGATAACAGCATCGCGACCGATATGTACATTCGCCTCAATCACGCTGCCGGGACCAATAGAGGCCCCTTCAGCAATGACGGCGCCTTGCTCTACTGTGACCTGCGCAGCAATACTGACGTTATCTGCAATACGTGCTTCAGGATGAATCCAGGCTGCAGGATGAACACCGGCTTCTGCTTTGGTGAGCGGGTGCATTAGCGTGGCCGCCCGCGCATAGGCAACGTAAGCATCTGGAACCACAATCAGGTTGGTATTGGCACCCGCTTCCACCTCTGCCCCAACGATAACGGCGCCGGCATTGGTGGTAGCAAGGAATTTTTTATATTTGTTATTGGCCAGAAAACTGATTTGTTCCGGACCCGCATGCGTCAGGGTACCAACGCTCTGAATACGATATTCCGGGTCACCGACAACCTGACCATTCACATGCTGAGCGATCTGCGCTAATGTCCAGCTCACGCCCTGGCTCTATTTCGCTTTAGCTTTCAGTTTTTCCAGCACCTTGTCGGTCAGATCGACTTTGTCGCTGGCAAAAATCACACCCTGATACAGAATCAGGTCAAAGGATTCCTGTTTGGCCAGATCGACAATGGTTTCAGCAATATCTTTTTCCAGTTCACGCAGTTCTTCATTGCGACGGATAGACAAATCTTCGCTGTACTCATCCTGTAAACGCTGCAGCTCACGCTGGTCGCTGAGAATATCACGCTCTTTGTCACGACGTTCTTCAGCACCGAGAATCGCGCCGTCTTTATTCAGTTTTTCCTGTGCAGCTCGGAGTGCTCTATGCTTGGCTTCAAGAGACTGGCTTCTGGATGCGAATTCTTTTTCCAGTCGGGCCAGTGCCGCTGCCTTTTGTGGAGATTTATCCAGCACAACGCCAGCATTGACAACACCGATCTTCAAATCTGCCGCATAACTGGCAGGTGCAGCAATCATCAAAGCGAACAACAGCCAAATAAACTTCATATTTTTCACACTCAACTCCAATGGTTAATTAAAACGTCGATCCTAACGAGAACTGGAATGCTTCCGTCTCGTCACCATCTTCTTTACTAAGCGGGGCAGCAATGCTGAATGTCATCGCGCCGAATGGTGAAATCCAGATAGCTGACAGACCTGCTGAATATCGGAGCAGACCGGCATCGAAATCCTGGTTCACATCGTAGACGTTACCGAAATCAGTAAAGGCGCTGAGACGGAACGATTTAAGGGTTTTATCCATAAACGGGACTGGGAAAATAACTTCTGCACCACCCGAAACAAGTAGATTACCGCCTACAGGCTCTTCATCCCCATCTGATGTGCGTTCTTTAACACCCAGTGTGTTCGCTTGGAAACCACGAACACTTCTGATGCCACCCGCATAGAAATTTTCAAAGAACGGGAATTCGTTGGTATCGCCATAGGCGTCACCATAACCAAACTCACCACGAATCGCAAAGGTCAGATCCTCGGTAATGGGTCTGTAGGCATTTGCCTTGTAGCGTAATTTATAGAACTGCAGCGACGGACCAGGTATGGCGACTTCAGCATTGACGCTTTGTGCAATACCGCTGGTCGGCAGAATCGCACTGTCACGGCTATCACTGGACCAGCCGGCATTCAAGGTCACGGTATCAAAGCTGTCGCCTTCGCGATCGATAAATTCTTCATAACGGAGAATTCTGTCCGTGCTGGGCAAATCAATCTCAGTGTGTTCATAGCCAAAGCCCAGATCGATCCTATTCTCTTCTGAAATAGGAATACCGTAGGTGAAATCACCACCGAAAGCATCCAGTGTATAGCGTGCAATGTTGGCCTCGTCTGCATCCGTTTTACGGTAGTAGGCGTTAAAGCCCTGGCTGATACCGTCTATCGTCGCATAAGGGTTGGTATAACCAAAGCTGTATACTGTGTTGATACTGCTGTTATTGAAGCCGAATCGAATGTGTTTACCACTACCCAGGAAGTTTTTCTGAGTCACATTGGCATTGAAAATAATACCGTCTGACTGGGAATAACCAACACCGGCGGACAAGCTGCCCGATGGCGTTTCGGTCACACCATAGTTCAAATCAACCTGGTCCTGCACGCCGGGTACCGGAATAGTCTCCACGTTGACGTTTTCAAAATAGCCTAACCGGGAAATTCGCGCTTTGGACTGTTCCACCTTGTCGGTCGCAATCCAGGCGGATTCCTGCTGGCGCATTTCTCGACGCAGCACTTCATCACGGGTTTTACTGTTACCGGCAATCTGAATCCGTCTGACATAAGCACGGCGACCCGGATCCACAAAGAAAGTCAGATCGACTTCTTTGGCTTCACGATCAATTTCCGGCACTGCATTGACGTTGGCAAAGGCATAGCCGTCATTGCCCAGTCGATTGGTCAGGTTTTCAGTACTCTTGGTGATCGCTTTTCGCGAGAACACCGAATTCTGTTTAATCGTCACCAGGTCGAACAACTCCTCTTCCGGTACAATCAAGTTACCGGCTAGACGGACTTCATCGATCTTGTATTTCTCACCTTCAGTGATATTGATGGTGATGAACATGTTTTTCTTGTCATCACTGATCGACACTTGGGTCGATTCCACCGTGAAGTCGACATAACCACGGTCAAGGTAAAAAGAACGCAGCGTTTCAAGATCCGCTGACAGTTTCTGACGCGAGTATTGATTATCTTTAGTAATGAACGACAGCAAGGTGCCGGTGGTGGTCTGGAATTCCTCGGTCAGTTCTTCCTGCTCAAAAGAATCGTTACCGACGATGTTGATATCTTTGATGGTGGCAACAACGCCTTCAGCCATGGTGATGCGGATGGCGACGCGGTTACGGGACAGTGGCGTCACTTCTGATTCAATCGCCACACCATACTTACCGCGGCTGAAATACTGGCGTTCCAGTTCCAGTTCGACCCTTTCCAGCATGGCCTGTTCGAATACCTGGCCTTCACCGAAACCGATGTCACGCAAAGACTTGAGCAGTTCTGCCGAGTCCATGTCCTTATTACCCACCAGTTCGATACTGGAGATGGCCGGTCTTTCCTGGACTTTGATAACCAGGACATTATCCTGACGTTCTACCTGAACGTCTTCAAAATACTTGGACTTATAGAGGGAGCGAATGATACCGCGGGCATCATTGTCGGTCATTTCATCGCCGACTTTGACGGGAAGGTAATTGAACACGGTACCAGCTGAAATGCGCTGCAGTCCTTCTACCCGAATATCTTCAATCGTAAAAGTCTCTGCCATGACTGCTGCAGAGAGACATAACATGACCAAAACTTGCAGTAATTTTCTCATTGTAATTAGTACTAACGATCCGTCGACGAAGTTGTAAGTGTACCTGCAAAGGCAGCATTATCCAAACAGTCTTGATAAATCATTGAAAAAGGCCAGAAACATCAGCATTAGCAACAGGAACAGCCCGATCTGCTGCCCTCTGATCTGTACTTCATCAGGCAAGGGTTTGCCACGAATGGCTTCAATCATAAACATCATCAAATGACCGCCGTCGAGCATCGGGATCGGCAGCAAATTCAAAATACCCAGGGTAATACTGATCATGGCCAGAAAGCTGACAAAACTAATCAATCCCTGCTCGGCTGAACTGCCTGCAATCTGGGCAATACTGATTGGGCCGCCCAGATTATCCGTGGAGACCTCACCAGTCAGCATGCCTCCCAGACTTTTCAGTGTGGAACTGGTAAACAACCAGGTCTGAACCACGGCCTCTTTGACGGCAGCAACGGGACCATAACGCAGCTCAGACCGGAGTTCCTCAGGCAGGCTGCTATAATCGGTGTCGACGCCGGCACCAATCCGGCCTTTGCCACCGTCTCCGGCTTCCGGTGTCAGAGACAGCTCCAAGGTTTGCTGGCCCCGCTCTACGGTTATTAATAGGGTTTCACCGGCTTTTTGCTGGATCAATTGCACCCAGTCATTCCAACTGCCCGGTTGACGACCATCGACTGAGATCAGTCTGTCGCCTTCCTGTAACCCAGCTTGCTGAGCCGGAGAATCAGGCACAACTTGTCCCAGCACGGGTGCAATTTCCGGTCTGAGCGGAGTGATGCCCATCTTACTGAGCAAAAGACCGGCCTCGTCGAGCGCGAGTTGCGGTACTTTTATGCTGAGTGTCTGCCTGGCTCCTCCTGATGCGACGGTGAGTTCAGTCTGATCACCCTGTTCAGCATGTCTCAGCAGGGCTTTGAACACACTGTTCCAGGTCGGCGTATCACGGCCGTCGACTTGCACAATTTCATCGCCGCCGACCAGTCCTGCCTCAGCCACTATTGATTGCGGTTCAACCTCAGCCACGATCGGTTTAATACCGGGAATACCGATAACCAGCAAAAACCAGTAAGCCAGCACAGCAAAAGCCAGGTTGGCAACGGGTCCGGCCACGACAATCGCCATACGTTTGGGCAGGGACTGGCGATTGAAAGCCTGATCAAGCTCGTTCTCAGGGACTTCGCCCTCCCGCTCATCAAGCATTTTGACATAGCCACCCAGCGGAATCGGTGCAATCACATATTCCGTGCCGTCACGACCGAACTTGCTCCAGATCGGTTTACCAAACCCGACCGAGAAGCGCAGTACCTTGACGCCACAGCGACGGGCTACCCAGAAATGACCATACTCATGAATAACAATGAGTAATGACAGGGCAACCAGAAAATAAAGTAGAGACAGCATCAGCCGACAAGCTCCCGGGTAAGGTCGCGGGCAGCCATATCGTCAGCGAGGATTTCCTCAAGGCTGTCAGCCGGTTTGGCAGGCAATGTTTGCAGTACCTGTTCAATAAGCCGGGCAATATCGGTAAAGCGGATTTGTCTTTCTAAAAAGGCCTCGACTGCGATCTCATTGGCTGCATTCAGAATCGCAGTACTGGTACCGCCGGCTTCCAGGGCTTGATAGGCCAGCCGCAGACAGGGGAAACGTGCAAAGTCGGCTTTGGCAAAATCCAGACGTCCGGCCGTAACCAGATCCAATGGCGCCACACCGGAGTCAATACGCTGTGGCCAGGCCAGCGTATTGGCAATCGGGGTACGCATATCGGGATTCCCCATCTGCGCTAAAACGCTGCCATCATCATAATCGACCATGGAGTGAATAATGCTCTGGCGGTGCAGAATGACTTCAATCTTATCGCTGGGCAAGCCAAACAGCCAGTGGGCTTCAATCACTTCCAGGCCTTTATTCATCATGGTCGCCGAATCGACCGAAATTTTCTGTCCCATCGACCAATTGGGATGGGCCACAGCCTGCTCTGGGGTGACTTCATCCAGCGATGACAATTCGGCATCACGGAAAGGTCCGCCGGAAGCAGTCAGAATAATACGGCGTACACCTTTGTCACTGAAATCATATTGCTGCTCACCCGCCAGCGGCATGCACTGCCAGATCGCATTGTGCTCACTGTCCACCGGCAACAAGGTGGCCTTGTTTTGCTGCACTTCATGCATAAACAAGGCACCGCTCATCACCAGTGCCTCCTTGTTAGCAAGCAGAATACGCTTACCAGCGCGCGCTGCAGCCAGGGTCGGCAGCAGTCCGGCAGCCCCCACAATCGCAGCGACCACATAATCGGTATGCTCACTGGCAGCTACTTCCTGCAATGCGCTTTCACCGGCCATGACCCGTGTGCTGCAGTCATATTCCTGTAAACGCTGTCTGAGGGTGTCTGCTGCATCGGCATCAAGCATGACAGCAACGTGCGGTTGATACTCCAGGCATTGCTTGAGCATCACTTCAACCGAACCATTAGCGGTCAATGCATAAACAGAAAATTGATCACGGTGACGACTCAACACATCCAGAGTGCTGACACCAATCGACCCGGTAGAGCCCAGGATCGTTACCGCTTTCATTTATTGCGCTCCGAGGATAAGCAGGCTGGCTGTGAATACCGGGATCGCTGCTATCAGACTGTCAATACGATCGAGCATACCGCCATGGCCAGGTAACAGTTGGCCGCTGTCTTTAACCTGAAAACTGCGTTTGAATACACTTTCCAGCAAATCACCGACAATGGAAATCAACACAACAAAAGCCGTCAACAATAACCAGCTGTACAACTCCTGTAGCGGGTTGCCGACAATAAAGTGAAAGCCTGTCGCCCAAATCAGCGCCAGTGCCAGGGCACCGTAAACACCTTCCCAGGTTTTATTGGGACTGATGGCGACAGCCAGTTTGTGTTTGCCGAAGCGCTTACCGGCAAAGTACCCACCACTATCAGCGAGCCAGACGGTCACCAGTACATATAACAACAGTGCAGGGCCCTGCGGCCAATGACTGTGAAGCAATCCGGCACTGGCAACAAAACCGGTCAAAATTAACAGCATGCTGATAAACACAAACAGCTTTGACTGGAACAGATGAATCAGGGTGGGACTCAGAGGCTTGTTGGCGAAGAAAAGCACCAGCAAGGTCGCGGAGAGCCAGACGCAAAGACTGATCGACAATATCACCAGAATCGGCAGGTAAAACAGGGCCAGTCCGCCAAGCAGGATCAGCAGACTGACGAGAGCTATCTTAAGCCCGTTGTTTTGCAGTCCAGTCAGACTCAGCCATTCCCAGGCGGCCAGTACAGAGACAGCCGTAAACAGTAAAGTGACTATGCCGCTCTGTAAATCCAGCAGCGCCCAGACAACCAGTGGAATAAGAATAGCGGCTGTAATCAGGCGTTGTTTAAGCATCAGAATCATCCTGCAGTTGTTCTGAAGTTCGACCAAAACGCCGCTCACGGCGGGAAAAGGAATCGATGGCTTTATTCAATTGGCCGGTATCAAATTCCGGCCACAATACATCGGTAAAAAAGAACTCAGTATAGGCCATCTGCCAGAGCAGAAAGTTACTGACGCGCTGCTCTCCCCCGGTGCGGATAAACAAGTCCGGCTCAGGCAGTGATGCGGTCATCAAATGGCTGTTAATCATCTCTTCTGAAATCGCTTCCGCTGCCAGCTCACCTCGGGCCACCTGCTCAGCCAGTTGTCTGACTGACTGGGTAATATCCCAGCGGCCGCCGTAGTTGGCAGCAATATTCAGAATCAGGCCGGTATTGTGCCTGGTGAGTTCATGCGCCTTGGCAATTTGTGTTTGCAGAGAATTTGAAAAACCGCTGATATCACCAATTACCTGCAGCCTGATATTGTTCTCATGCAGTTTTTTGACTTGATTGTTCAGGGCATGGCTGAACAGTTCCATCAGTAATGAAACTTCTTTGCCAGGGCGGCGCCAGTTTTCACTGCTGAATGCGAACAGGCTCAGAACCTCAACGCCGAGCTGAGCACAACGTTTAACAATACCCTCAACCGCTTTAACACCGGCCCGGTGTCCCATAAAGCGTGGTTGCAGGCGTTGCTTGGCCCAGCGGCCGTTGCCATCCATGATGATGGCGATGTGTTTAGGGATTTTGGCAGTCGGCTCACTCATACGAGTGTAAGAGAAATGGAGTGTAACCGGAGGGTTACACTTCCATCAGATCCGATTCTTTATCCGAAAGGATATGGTCGACTTCCTTAATAGTTGCGTCGGTCAGTTTCTGAATTTCTTCTTCTGCACCGCGCTCTTCATCTTCAGAGATTTCTTTCTCTTTCAGTAGCTCTTTCAATGTGCTGTTAGCATCACGGCGGATATTACGCACCGCAACACGGGCATGCTCTGCCTCTGCTTTTGCCACTTTGACGAGGTCACGGCGACGTTCTTCTGTCAGCGGCGGAATCGGAATACGAATAGTCATACCGGCGCTCATCGGATTGACACCCAGATCGGATGTCATGATGGCTTTTTCAATCACTGACACCATGTCTTTTTCCCAAGGTGTTACTGACAGCGTACGGGAATCCTCAACACCGACATTAGCCACCTGATTCAGCGGCACATTTGAACCGTAATAGGGAACCTGCAGATGATCCAGCAGGCTGGTGTGTGCCCGACCGGCACGGATTTTTGCCATTTGCGAACTCAGAGCCGAGATGCTTTTCTGCATTCTGTCAGCGGCATCTTTTTTTATTTCTTCGATCATGATCCGTCCTATTTCACTAATGTGCCAACATCTTCACCATAGATGATTTTGGTCAGATTACCGGCTTTATGCACATCAAATACACGCAAAGGAATCTTCTGCTCCTGACACATGACCACCGCAGTGGTATCCATCACAGCCAGGCGATTATTGATCACTTCATCATAACTCAGTTCGGTATATCGAACGGCATCGGCATTCTTGCGGGGATCATCGGTGTAGACACCATCGACCTGGGTCGCTTTGAGCATCAGTTCAGCGCCGATTTCCACCGCACGCAGACTGGCTGCTGAGTCGGTCGTGAAAAACGGATTGCCGGTGCCTGCCGCAAAAATCACCACACGGCCTTTTTCCAGATGCCGGATGGCACGACGACGAAGATAATCTTCGCAGACTTCGTGAATACGAATCGCTGACATTACACGGCAGAAAGTGCCGTTTCGCTCCAGGGCATCCTGCAAAGCCAACGCATTCATCACTGTAGCCAACATGCCCATATGATCGGCACTGACCCGATCCATACCACTGGCAGCAAGACCAGCGCCACGGAAAATATTACCACCGCCAATGACGATGCCGAGCTCAACACCCTGGGCGTTGAGCTCGGTGATCTCTTTGGCAAAGCGGGAAATGACTTCTGGCTGGATGCCGTATTCGGCATCCCCCATTAAAGCCTCGCCACTCAGTTTGAGCAGAACGCGCTTAAAAACTGGTTGACTTCCCGTTGTCATCAATTATTTACCTCTGGCTTGAGCCATCACTTCTTCAGCAAAGTTGTCTTCTGCTTTCTCGATACCTTCACCGACTTCATAGAAAGCAAAACCTTCTACTGTCGCACCGGCCTGTTTGACCAGTTTTTCTACAGTCAGGTCAGGATCTTTAACGAAAGGCTGACCCAGCAGGCTGATTTCGTTAACGAATTTCGCCATCCGGCCTTCGATCATTTTCTCAATGATGTTATCCGGTTTGCCACTGTCTTTCGCCTGAGTCGCAACGATGTCACGCTCTTTGTCCAGCAGTTCCTGAGACAGGTCATCCGGAGAAACGGCTTGCGGACGGCTGGCTGCAACATGCATGGCCAGGTCTCTTGCCAGTTCTTCGTCACCACCTTTGATGTTAACCATCGTACCAATGCGGTCACCGTGACGGTAGAAACCGATAATGCCATCGGTTGACATGGTGGTGAAACGACGAATCTGGATGTTTTCACCGATTTTAGCGACCAGCGCCTGGCGCTTGGTTTCAACGGTTTCACCGGAGTCCAGCGTCAGTACTTTCAATGCTTCCAGATCAGCCGGTTGTTCAGCCAGTGCTTTCTGGGCAACCTGGTTAACAAAGTCGACGAAATCATCGGCTTTAGCCACAAAGTCAGTTTCAGAGTTGACTTCCAGCATGATCGCATTTTTGTTATCGCTGCTGACTTCGATAGCAATGATACCTTCAGCGGCAACGCGATCGGCTTTCTTGTCAGCTTTTGCCAGACCGGCTTTACGCATTTCTTCGATAGCCAGTTCGATATCGCCGTTTGCTTCAACCAGTGCTTTTTTGCACTCCATCATGCCTGAGCCGGTACGCTCACGCAGTTCTTTTACTAAAGCTGCAGTAATTGCCATTGTTATCACCCTTCAAATCAATTCAGTTTGTGCCGGCCCGATTATTCAGACCACACATACAACACAGGCCCGCCCTCACGGGCGAGCCTGTTGAGTTTCTCAGTAGAAATTACTCGGCTGCTTTTTCAGCACTGTCTTCAGCAACTTCTACAAATTCTTCGCCAGCATCTGCGGTAGTCACAGAGGCACGACCTTCCAGAATGGCGTCGGCAATGTTCGCGGTATAGAGGCGAATCGCACGCATGGAGTCATCGTTACCTGGAATGACATAGTCGATGCCGTCAGGATTACTGTTGCTATCGACAACGGCAATCACAGGAATACCCAGTTTCTGCGCTTCTTTGATTGCAATGCTTTCATGTTCAACGTCGATAACAAACATCGCATCCGGCAGACCACCCATTTTGCGGATACCACCGATGCTTTTTTCCAGTTTTTCCTGCTCGCGCGTCAGGTCCAGCACTTCTTTCTTTTTCAGGCCTTCGGTTTTGCCTGACTCGACCATATCCTGGATGTGATCCAGACGTTTGATTGATGCACGAACGGTCTGGAAGTTGGTCAGCATACCGCCCAACCAGCGACGGTTAACAAAAGGCATACCGGCGCGCTCTGCGTCTTCACGGATTGCATCCTGTGCAGCACGCTTAGTGCCGACAAACAGGATTTTGCCTTTTTTGGAAGCCAGTTTGCTGACGTAGTTCAACGCATCGTTGAACAGCGGCAGGCTTTGTTCCAGGTTGATAATATGAATATTGTTGCGTTTACCAAAAATGAAAGGACCCATTTTTGGATTCCAGTAGCGGGTCTGGTGACCGAAATGTACGCCTGCTTCAAGCATTTGGCGCATTGTTGTTTTAGCCATGATTATACCTTTAGAGTATGGGGTTTAGCCTCCACGTACCCCAGTTGTCGACTGTTCGAGTCTTATCGACAGCACCCCGACAACTGTGTCGGCACATGTGTGATTTTGCTCCGCATGCTCAATTAAAGAGCATCAGCGGGCGCGCATATTATTCCACAAATGGGATGTAAAACAAAGCCAAATCATCTTCCCACCTGTTTTGCCAAAGCATCACTGGTGACCAGACCGGATTTCCGGCAAACTATGGTCTTGGCTTACAACATTATTTAATTGGGAATTGTACATGGCAGTCAGTATTAAAACTGCAGACGAAATCGAAAAAATGCGAATTGCCGGTCAGCTCGCCGCTGATGTGTTGATGATGATCACCCCGCATGTCCAGCCCGGCATCACCACGGACGAACTGAACCAGATCTGTCACGATTACATCGTCAATGAGCAAAAAGCGATTCCAGCGCCGCTCAATTATCATGGCTTTCCCAAGTCGGTCTGCACCTCTGTTAATCACGTCATCTGTCATGGCATTCCCGGTGATAAGAAACTGAAAGATGGTGACATCATTAATATTGATGTAACAGTCATTAAAGACGGTTATCACGGCGATACCAGCAAGATGTTCCATGTCGGCAAGACCTCTATCCTGGCCCAGCGCCTGTGTCGTATCGCCCGTGAATCCATGCTGATCGGGATCGATATGGTCAAGCCCGGTATTCGTCTGGGCGATATCGGTCATGCCATCCAGCAACACGCTGAAAAGGAGAACTTTTCCGTGGTACGTGAATACTGCGGTCACGGCATCGGTACCGTCTTTCACGAAGAACCACAGGTACTTCACTACGGCACGCCCGGCACCGGTATGGAACTCAAACCCGGTATGACGTTCACAATTGAACCCATGATTAATGCGGGTAAACGTCACGTCCGGCAGTTACCGGATGGCTGGACCGTGGTCACCAAGGATCGCTCTCTATCCGCACAGTGGGAACACACCATACTGGTCACTGAAAACGGCCATGAAGTTTTGACCCGACGCGAAGAGGAGGACGATCTCTGATCCAGGATGAGCCAATATCCCAACAAGCCACTTCTATCTGGGAAGTGGGCAACCTTGTTATGCCGTTTGACGCCGAAGTTAGCAGTGAACTCTGCCGGCATGCGCTGAAACAAAGTCAACAGCACCTTAAACAGCAATTCGATCAGGGCGTGCCAGTGGCAGACCTTGTCTATCAACGCGCCGCTTTTGTCGATGAAATCCTGCAGCAAATCTGGCAGCAGTTTATTGATGAAAAAACGCCGGTCAGCCTGGTTGCGGTCGGTGGCTATGGCCGTGGCGAACTACACCCCTACTCCGATGTCGATCTTCTGATCCTGCTGGATGAATCAGTTTCTGCTGAACCGCCAACATCACTTTCGGACTTTTTAACCCAATTATGGGATATCGGTCTGGAAATCGGCCACAGCGTCAGGACCATTCAGGAATGCCGGCAGCAGGCGGAAGAAGACATCACGATTGCCACCAATCTGCTGGAAGCCCGGTTTCTATGCGGTAACGAAAGTTTGTTTGAGTCACTGGAGCAACTGACGGTCGAAAACAAAACCTGGGATACCCGCCGCTTTTTCGAGCTGAAACGGCAGGAACAGTTTGACCGTCACCAGAAATATAACGACTCTGCCAGCAACCTGGAACCGAATTTAAAAGAGTCACCCGGCGGCTTGCGAGATATACAGGTCGTGACCTGGGTGGCGCAACAGCACTTTGATGTGCGTAATCTGGAAGGACTCAGGCAAAAAGGCTTTCTCGCCAACAGCGAATTTGAGACGCTGCATAAAGCTCAGCAATTTCTCTGGACAATTCGTTTTGCTCTCCACCAGCTGGCTGGTCGCAAACAGGAAAAGCTGATGATTGACCATCAGCGTGAACTCGCGAAACAACTGGGTTATGTCGACAATGAGTCGCGTCTCGCTGTCGAGCAGTTTATGAAGGATTACTATCGCTGTGCCCGCGCGGTCGGTCAGATGAACAGCCTGCTTTTGCAGTTGTTCGAGGAAACCATCATTCTCGCTGATGAGCCGCGTGATATCAGGATCCTTAACCGCCGTTTTCAGTCTCATAACGGTTATCTTGAAACCATTAATCCGGGCATATTTGCCTATTACCCCTATGCCCTGCTGGAAGTGTTTCTGGTACTGGAGCAGAATCCGCAGCTCAAAGGTGTCCGCGCCTCGACCATTCGCCAGATCCATGCGCATTTGCACTTGATTGATGATAAATTCCGGGCCGACCTACGTAACCGCAGCTTATTCATGGAAATCATCCGTCAGCCCAAAGGGGTAACACACGAATTCCGTCGGATGAATGAGCTGGATGTGCTCGGCGCCTATCTCCCTGAGTTTGGCCGCATTGTCGGCCAGATGCAGCATGACCTCTTCCATGCCTATACCGTGGATGAACATACGCTGTTTCTGGTCCGTAATCTCCGTCGTTTCTCCTGTGAGGAATACCGTGACGAATTTCCCCTGTGCTCAGAAGTGTTTAACCAGTTACCCAAACCTGAACTGCTTTATATCGCCGGCATCTACCATGATATAGCCAAGGGCCGTGGTGGTGATCACAGTGTACTGGGCGTGATTGATGCCAAGGCCTTCTGTGAACGTCACAGTTTGAGCAGCTATGACACCGACTTAATCTGTTTTCTGATCCGTCATCACTTGGCGATGTCCTCAACGGCGCAGAAAAGCGATCTGGAAGATCCGGATGTCATCAAAAAATTTGCTGATCTGGTTCAAACTACCGACCGGTTGAATTACCTGTATCTGCTGACCGTGGCTGATATACGTGCCACCAATAACAACCTCTGGAACGGCTGGCGTGACTCGCTGCTCAAGCAGCTCTATCACAGCACACGGCAATGGCTTGAACACACCGAAGCGCAGGCGAAAAGTACCCGCGAGAAAAGCTATAAGAAATACCAGGAAGCGATGCAGAAACTGCAGGAAAAAGGCCGTGCGCAGCAGGATATTAGCCTGCTCTGGCAGGACTATGATCTGGAATACTTCCTTCGCCACTCGGTTGATGAGCTTATCTGGCAAACTGAAGAGAGGCTGGACCACGCCGGTGAAGATCCACTGATAGCTTTGCGAACTCATAATGAGCGTCAGACTCTGGAAATCTTTGTTGTCACCAAAGACCGGCCCGGTATTTTCGCCGCCATCACCTCAGCACTGGAACAATGCCAACTCAACGTGTTGGACGCCAAGATCAACGTCACCAGCGAACTGGATGCGCTTAATACCTTCATCGTCAACGGCGACACGCTGGAATCCCGCGAGATTATCAAGGCACTTCAGAAACAGCTTGCCAATACCGGCGATATCAAGGCCTATTGCCCGGTGATTACGCCCAGAACCATGAAGCTGTTCAAGACACAACCTAGTATCGAATTTGAGACTAATCCTCAGCAAAACCACACAGTGATGTCTCTTTATACACACGACCGACCGGGTCTGGTTTCTGCCGTGGCCCAAGTCTTTCTGGCCTGCGATATTCAGTTGATTAACGCCAAAATCAACACGCTCGGCGACCAGGTGGAAGACGTTTTCTTTATCACCACACAGGAAGATGGTGCACTGTCTGAAGCCGAAGAAGACGAACTCAAATCACGGCTGGTCGAGAGTCTGTCACATTAAAAAAAGCGGCATGACTGCAAACCAGTCATGCCGCTTTTCTCTGAATGCCAACCTTATTGTGTCACGGTCACATCATCAGACAGGCTCTGCAACTTTTTGTCGCCAATGCCTTTCACGCTTTTGAGCTCATCAACACTATCAAAGCCACCGTTTACTTCACGGTATTCAATAATGGCCGAAGCCGTAGACGGACCGACGCCGTCAAGCATCTGAAGCTGTTCCGCCGAAGCATCATTGAGATTGATTTTGTCGGCTGCAAAAGCTGAGCCAAAAGACAGGAATAACGCTGCGGACGCAGCAATAAGCGTTTGTTTTAACATGATATCTTCCTTGTTATTAGTCCTTTAAATCACTCACCCTGAGTGACAACTAGAGCCTACTTTATCCTGTCAATATTTTGCAAGTCGTCTACAAATAAAATTGTTAATCACTTCACATGTTGGTAATGCCTCTCCGTCAGCATCACCAAAAGCAGACTCCGTTCGTGATTCAACCTGATTCCCTCGAAGGGTCTTTCCGTCCATCAGATACCTCACTAGCGCTCGGCATGACAGAATGATTGTCATGCTGAGCCTGCCGAAGGCTCTCTCCGCCCTTCAGATACCTCGCTACCGCTCGGCATGACAAGACTGTGACCATTCCAGTGTCACCCTGAGCTTGCCGAAGGGTCTCTCCTGCCTCCGGATACATCGCTAACTTTCGGCATGACAAGACAATGAACCGTTCCAATGTCACCCTGTGCTTGCCGAAGGGTCTCCCCAACCACGATGTTAGGACCAGAATAAACAGAGTTACCCTCCAATTAATCCAGGATATAAATCTCTCCAACCAGGATTGAAACTATTAATCAAACTATCTTTCTTTTCCCTGCGCCAGCCTTTAAGCTGCTTTTCCCTCCGAATAGCCTCATCAACATCGCCAGTCTGCTCAAAATAGACGAGTTTCCAGACGTTGTATTTTTTTGTAAAACCGTCAAATAGATGCTCTCTATGTTCAAACACACGTCGAACCAAATCATTTGTCATTCCGACATAAAGCACTCTGTTGTTGGTGTTGCTCATTAAATAGACATAATAAATTCTCATTGTCAGTTCCTTCTGACTTGATTTAAAGACACTGTGGAGCGGTTATTTCTTCTGCTACAAAACCAGACACTTCACTCCCGTGTCATCCTGAGCTTGTCGAAGGATCTCTCCGCTCTTCAGATACCTCACTCACGCTCGGCATGGCAAGAATGTGACATTCCAGTGTCGCCCTGAGCCTGCCGAAGGATCTGAGTAACTCCACCTAATTAAAACTCAGCCGTAACGCTGCTCCATTAAATCAATCAACAAAGGAATCTCTTCCTCTTTCAAGTTATTAATCCCCGCAGCGCCTTTTCGACCGCCGCCAGTTTTGAATCGCCCTGCCACTTCATCGGCGCCTTCCAACTGACTAAGGGGGGCCCGGATACTGACCAGATAATCACCATCCGCTTTCTCAGTAAGAATCACATGAGCACGGTCCGGATGTTCATTGCTGAGCTGGTTGCTGAACACGCCACTTACCCGTCTCGCCCATTTTTCAGCGGGAAGGCGCAATGCAGCAACGGCATCTGTTTCATGAAATGTTTTCTGAGCTCTGGCGGAATCGATATCCTCATGATATCCCTTACGCAAAGTTTCAAAAATCGTGCTGTTCTGTGTAATGAAATCAAATGGAGTATGGTGCTCCACACAAGCCTGATATAAATCGGCCGGATGGAAAAACAAATCATCTAGACTCGCGCCGTAACCATTGTAGTTGAGGTAAATCCCAAGCTCTTGCAACGCTGAAGACTCTTCAGCATCTAGTCCATGTTTCCTCGCCAGCTCGCTGGCAACCATGGTCAAATTATCACCAAAGGCGGCTGTGATGGCCCATAAATGAAACTGACCGTTGAGATACCTATCAACGATCAATGCAGTACACATAGATGGCGAAGTATCAATATGAGCATCTAATGCAGGATGCTCTATGTGCTCTCCAGGATTGTGGTGATCGGCGTAAAAAACCTTTGCGCCGGCTGACAGAACCCGCTGCAAATCAGCATGATTTTTCTGCATGGAGATGTCGAGCACGGTGAGTTCATCGCCAGGCTCTGTGATCACCGTCTTCAGAAGGTTAATATCACGCTTGATACCAGTGATAAGAGTCGAATCTATTGTTTCAGCCAACCTCAGTTGAACCAGCGAACAGATACCATCGGCGTCACCGTTAAATACATCAATATGTTTCATTCTGTGACTTTATAGAAAAACATGTAATCTCTATGGAGGGTAACGCACTTCAGGGATTGACTGTCACCCTGAGCTTGTCGAAGGGTCTCATTCACGCTCTCCAAAGATACCTCCACTCCGGCCGGCATGACAGACAACTTGTCATCCTGAGCTTGCCGAAGGGCCTCATTCACGCTCTCCAAAGATACCTCCACTCCGGCCGGCATGACAGACAACCTGTCATCCTGAGCCTGTCGAAGGATCTAATCAATCATGAATAATATGATGCTCCTTGAGGTAAGTGATAACCTGTTCTGCACAACCCTCAACATCACACTCGGCTGTATTCAAACTAATTTCCGGTGACTCTGGCTCTTCGTAGGCCGAATCAATACCAGTAAAATTTTTGATCTCACCCTCGCGGGCTTTCCTGTATAGCCCTTTTGGATCACGCTGCTCACAAACACTTAAAGGTGTGGCCATATAAATTTCTACAAACTCACCCTCTTCAACCAAGTCACGCACCATCTGTCTGTCAGCACGGAAAGGCGAAATAAAGGCACTCAAAACAATCAGGCCGGCATCGGCAAACAGTTTTGCCATTTCACCGATACGCCGAATATTTTCTACCCGGTCTGAGTCACTAAAGCCCAGGTCCTTGTTCAAACCATGTCGGACATTATCACCATCCAACAGGTAGGTATGGTGACCCAATTCAAATAACTTCTGCTCTACCGCATTGGCAGTTGTAGACTTCCCGGAGGCACTCAAGCCGGTAAACCATAAGATGGAGGGTTTCTGGCGTTTTTGTGCAGCACGGAGCCTTTTGTCAACATTATGATTTTGCCAAACAACATCAGTCACTTGAACTTACCTTTTAGGCTGTGCTTATCTCAGCATTGGGCAAGGGATAAGACCTCTGACACGACATCACAGGTTTTTTCTATCTCAGACTTTGTAATCGTGGGATGAACCAAAAACATCAATGATGTCGCCCCTAAGTCATGTGCGTTTTGCAAAGATGACGCTGGTCGGAGATCTTTTTTTTCAAATGCTTGCTCCAGATAAACTTCCGAGCATGAACCGGAAAAGCAGGGAATGCCACGCCGGTTAATCTCATCCATAATCCGGTCTCTGTCCCAACCTGATCTTAGATTTTGTTGTCTGACAAAAACATACGCTTTGTATGCGGCATGCTGAATATGATTTGGTAATTCCGGCACTCTCAACGCTGGATGTTTTGATGCCGCTTGCCAAATCTTTTCAGCATTGTTTCGACGTCTTTCAGACCACTTCTCCATGCGTTGCAGCTGGATTAGGCCAATGGCTGCCTGCATTTCGGTCATTCTGTAATTGCTACCGAATGATTCGTGCAGCCATCTGAAGCCGGGGGGATGAGATTTGTTATAGACAGCATCATAAGATTTGCCATGATCTTTAAATGCCCACATCTTCTTCCACAACATTTCTGAGTTGGTGGTGACCATGCCTCCCTCACCACCTGTGGTCATGATTTTATCCTGGCAAAACGACCAGCAACCAATATCTCCAATAGCGCCGACAGAACGACCTTTATACTTCGCGCCATGAGCCTGAGCACAATCTTCGATTACCCTTAAATCATGCGCCGCAGCTAGAGCTACAATGTCATCCATCTCGCATGGCCAGCCAGCAAGATGCACACAGAGAATCGCTTTTGTTTTGTCACTGACAAGCGGCTTTATTGAGTCAGCGTGAATATTCTGAGAATCAGGGTCAACATCAGCAAATACCGGTTTAGCACCTAATAAAACAATGGCCGAGACTGAGGCAATAAACGTTCGGGAGGTAACAATCACCTCATCACCAGGGCCAATATCCAATGCTCTGAGTGCAGCATCCAGGGCCACAGTCCCATTTGCCATCGCAATGGCGTATTGGCTCTCAGACCATTGTGCGAAAGCGGATTCAAACTCCCGGCATTTTTCTCCAGTCCAGTAATTGACCTTATTTGATAACAAAACGTCCCGGACTGCATTCGCCTCCTCTTCCGAGAAGCAAGGCCAGGGAGAAAACGCTGATTGTGACATTAACTACTCTTGATTAACTTAGTTGGAACGCCGCATGCAGTTGCATGCGATGGAATGTCTTCGATAACAACTGAACCCGCTCCAATAATGCTCTGTTCACCAATACAGCATCGTTGAATGACCGTAGCACCGATTCCTACCCATGCGCCCTGCCCCACACTCACCTCACCCGCCAAACTGACTCCAGGGCAAATATGGACACCATTCTCAATACGACAATCGTGCTCAACGATTGCACCAGTATTCACGATAACGTGATCGCCAATGGCCGCAAAAGGATTGACCACAGCATTCGCCATAATCACTGAACCTTTCCCTACTGTGGAATGGCGACTGATCATTGCGGACGGATGAATGAGGGTAGCGAGATCCATCTCTGACGCTCTTAGCAGTTCAGACTTATCTGTTCGAATTTGGTTATTCCCGATTGCAACAATAGCGGCGTCAAAATCAGACTTATGGTTCAGCATATATTCAAAGTCACCTTCGACAGGCCAGACGCCGTTTTGCTCTATATCTCCCGCTACCTGATCAAAAAAAACAACCTCTTGCCAGCCATTCAATTCGGCAATCTCTGCCACCACTTTGCCATGCCCGCTGGCACCATAGATAGCCAATCGCTTCACTTATTTTTCCCTTTAAACTTTTCTGCTGTGGCGTGACCAGTCTGATTGATATCTTCTCTGAACAGGACTTTCTTAACGGTCATAAATAATATCTTCAAATCAAGCCAGAATGATTGATTGTCAACATACCAGACATCCATTTTGAAACGTTCATCCCAGGAAAGGTTATTACGACCATTAACTTGCGCCCAGCCAGTGACCCCCGGTCTGACGTTATGTCTTCTATGCTGCTCTTTTGAATAGAGTGGCAGATATTCCATTAATAATGGTCTTGGCCCAACCAGGCTCATCTCGCCTTTCAACACATTCCACAGTTCAGGCAATTCATCCAAACTGCTAGCCCTTAAAAAGCGCCCCACCACTGTCATTCGTTGATGATCAGGCAAGGGCTCACCATGAGGGTCATAGGCATTGAGCATTGTCCTGAACTTTACCATTTCAAACGGCAGTCCCCCTAATCCTGGCCGAGTTTGCCGAAAAGTCACCGGACTTCCCAGCTTACAACGAACCAAAGCAGCCAATACGGCGATTAGAGGCAAACTTAGCAAAAGCAAAACTGCAGAAACAATGATATCGAATAAGCGCTTAATCATTCCGGCTCAGTCATCAAAAAGGACTTCAGCGAGCTTTCTGGCCAGCTTTTGGTACTCATAATTCTCAAGCGCCTCCTGACGGCCACTCTCACCCATCAATTTGCGCTCTTCTGGGGATGCCAGGTACAAACGCATTATGGTCTGCGCCAGCACTTCCGGGTTGTGTGGTTCTATTTCATAACCAGCACCAGCATCCTTAACTGGACGATACTCCCCCGAATCAATAGCATAAATAATGGGTTTAGCTGAATAGAGATAATCAAATAATTTATTAGGTGAAACGCCAAACCTGAATAATGGGTCCTTGGTCAGACCAATGTAGCAAGCGTCAAACTTGGACAGCACTGATTGGATCTGTGCTTTTGGTATCGGATCAATGAAAACAACATTAGTGAGTTCTTTTTGACTCACCAAATCCTGCAAACGACTTTTTTCTTGTCCACTGCCGACCAGAACAAAGGCGATACTGTCTTCTTCTCTCAGGATGCTTGCGGCTTCGATCACGGTATCCAAATCATTCGCAACACCTAGTGTGCCTGTATAGCCGACCAGAAACTTATTTACTGGAATGTTTTTTGAGATTTGTTCCGGCAATAGCGCAGATTGCTTCACCTCGTCAAGAGAAAATCCGTTTGGCACCCATGAGAATTTATCAGGCTTCATGCCACGGCTAATCATATGCTGGAATGAATTTTTGAGATTTGAAACTACGCGTTCAGCGTCACGATAAGCTGTATCTTCAACCCACTGCATAATTGCAATCCCCGGGTGATACTTTGAATAGCCACCCAACTCTTCAAGCGTTAGAGGCCAGATGTCACGGACTTCAAAAACAAGTCTGGCTCTGAAAAATCTCGCTAATCTTCTGGCACCCAAGAAAGCCAACAATCCTGGTGAAGAATACAAAATGGTATCCGGTTTATCTGAAAGTGCTTTTTTGAGAATGTTAAGTCTTCGGCTGAAAAGCCACCAGTTCCAGATACGCCACATCGACTGCGCTCTGTCGTACTTTGGGACCTTGAGCCAGACAACCTGAAACCCCTCCAGAGTTTCCTCTTTAATGTCACCATTTAAGCTTGGAGGCTCTCTTAATAAATGATGATAGCCAGCAGCGATAACAGTGACGTTATAACCCAGCTTCGCTAACTCCCTTGCCAGATAATAATGTCTTCCCCCCATCCCGGTTGCTGGCGTAGAAGCATATTGATTGATTATCCAAACAGTTTTGGTCAATTCTGAGTAACCTATAAAAGTTTCATCGTCGTTTGCCCGAACCGATCAGTCCGTCTTACTCAGTTGATCTGCTATCAATTCAGAAGCCTGACCATGCCCATATGGCTGAATGGATTCCCCCAGCGTTCGTGCCAACGCTATCGCATCAGTAATCGCGTCAGCGCTGAGTGGCGGCACAATCTGGTTCCAGCCAGCCTCAACCAGTTCAATCCACTCTGTCTCATCTCTGAGGGTGATACAGGGCACATGATAAAAGAAGGCTTCTTTTTGCACACCGCCGGAATCTGTCATGATTAAAGCTGCATGTTTTTCCAGCATGACCATATCCAGGTACCCGACTGGATCAATAGCTATCACATTATCCGGTAAGACTAAGCTCGCTGATGCCATTCTTGCTTTTGTGCGAGGGTGGACTGGCAGAACAATCTGTCTTCCTGAGTCAGCCATACCCTGAATGATAGCCTTCAAACGCTCAGGTGCATCGGTATTTTCAGCGCGATGAACCGTTGCCAGAATAAATTGCTTACTTTCTATGCCTAAGTTATCCAGTATCCGGCTTTGCTGATCTGCTTTGGCACCATAAAACAATGCCGCATCAAACATCACATCACCCACATTCAGAACCTTGTCTGAATGTATTCCCTCATCAAACAGATTAGCTACTGCGGCTTCAGTAGGCGCAAAAAGCAGCTTCGCAGCATGATCAGTAAGAACGCGATTAATCTCCTCTGGCATTTTTCGATTGAAGGACCGCAAACCGGCTTCAACATGAGCAACAGGGATATGCAACTTAACAGCAGCCAGTGCGCCAGCCAGTGTCGAATCGGTGTCACCATACACAAGCAGCCAGTCTGGCTTTTCCTTCATCAAAACCTTTTCGATGCCTTCAATCATTCGCCCCGTGTTCTGCCCATGCGAACCGCCACCAATACCGAGATTAAATGCGGGTTTTGGAATACCTAATTCATCAAAGAAAACATCTGACATATTGTTGTCGAAATGTTGCCCTGTGTGCAGAATTAGTTCCTTTAAGCCTCTTGCCCTGAAAGCATTCGAAACGACTGCCGCTTTAATGAATTGGGGGCGGGCACCAATAACTGTGATTATTTTCATAAGAGTTTGGTATGTGCTTTTTGTATAGTCTCTAAATAGAGGTTCAGCATTATTTGAATACAATTTGGCCATGCATAATGTTGAGTGACATGCTTATTACCGGCTCTTCCCATTTTTTGTCTTAAGTCATCACTTTGGCATAACTTTATAATCATTTTAGCTGCGGCCTTATTATCGTTTCTTTTGACAATAAAGCCTGTTACACCATCAACTGTTACCTCAGATAAACCACCTGCATCCGAGACAATTACAGGCAAGCCAGCAGCGCCGGCTTCAATCACGGCGACACCAAAACTTTCCATTTTGCTTAATGCTACAAAAACATCCATTTTACTGAGTAAAACAGGCACTTCTTGGTGTGACACCGGGCCAAGAAAATCTATATGTTCAGATACTTTAAGAGTATTTGCCAGTGTCTTCAGTTCTTCTAGCTGCGGGCCACCACCTACTATCCTAAGTCTTAACCTCAGTTCCGGTTGAATAGTCAAAAGGTGCTTTTGTGCTAAAGCAAATGCCTCAACCAGGTTATCTATGCCATATATAGCCGCTAAAGTTTTCACCGTTCCAATAATAATTTCATGTGGACCGGTCTCCTCTTTTGATAGAAATTTTTCTATCTCGACACCAAATGGGGTTACAGCAATTTCTACATTTCTTCCCATTACCTCACGAGTTCTTTCGGCCATACAATGGCTGGTTGAAGCTAAACTATCAGCTGCTTTGAGGTTTTTTTTAATTAGCCGTTCATGAAATAGACTTTTGGCAGGAAAATCATAAACATCACTACCCCATACAGATAGTAAATAAGGATGAAAGCCCACGTGTCTAGCCAGCGTTCCATAGCCACTGGCGTAATGTGCATTCAAAATGTCTGGTTGAATTTTTCGTAGCAAGCTTTTTAGTGCAAAAGTATTCAAGTAGTAACCCTTTAGACCACTATAGGGAAGCATATGAAAAGTTACAGCGTTATTAATTGTATGCTCCAGTGGGTGCTGAGAGATTAAATGCACCTCATGCCCAGCACTAGCAAGACCTTTCGCCCAACGGATAGTATGAATTGAAGAGGCTGCGGATAATAAAACAATTTTCAAAAGTTGGCCCCTTGCACCAATGTGGTTTCAATTAACAAATGTATTAGCGCAGTATCTCAGTATAAGCATCTAATTTTCTAACTAGATGCTCTCGAGTATCTATTTTCTGCTTCAAAATGCCTGGATTGTTGTGTGTCAGGTAGCCATCGAAATATAGAGTAAAATTATTATGATTTTTAAAGTAGTTAAATATGGGTTTACCACAAGCTATGTAGTCAAACACTTTTGTTCCAAAGTCATAGTCTGGATCCCTAATGATAGAAACTCCATGATCATGCTCAATGATGAGTTTATATAAATCTGACCTTGAAACTCTGGGCAAAAATTTTATACGAACGTTCTGAATGTTATTGTCGCTAAGCCAATCAGTTATCCATGAGTTTGCAGCTTCATCAGCTGCAACTATAGTGAGTTCATATTTTGAGTTACTAAAGTGGTTAGATACGCAATACAAAAACTTTTTTACGTTTTCCACACCATATTCAGAAAACTTACCTACACATATACCACGCACAAAATTGTGCTGGTCTCTCACCCTAGAACAATTGTCATTATCTGCCGCTACACTTGCAAGAATTACGTCACTATCGCTGAAACTATTAGGTATCAACAGGACTTTATTTCTAGATATTGCTTCAAGGTATTGCTGCAAGCCGGGGGTGCAAGTGATCGTTAAAATAGATTTTTTTATTGCATATTTTTCCATAAATCTGGCGAGCTTAGCCATAAATGGCTTCGGTTTACTTGTACCACCATACCCACTTTCCATTGCAATAGACCAACCATCCCTTAGATCAAGAATCGTTCTAGTAAACGGAAAAAATATTAAAAACCAGTACCTAAAAGGGGGCATTGAAACAAAAACTATTTCTCTCTTTGCCACTATATCCACTAACGCCCGTAATTTTCCCGTTAATGTTACTGGGTAAAGTTTTCTATCTAAGGTAAAACCTTTTTTTTCAAAGTAGTCGCCAAAGGCTTTTTTCCTCTCATAAGCTGGTACACCATCTGGTCTGATATGTGATGAATAGATAACAATTTTTTTTCCAGCCATTTAATTTTCTTTTATAAAACTATTCATAAGTTGTGACGCCCCCTCCTCCTTAGTCTAGGCTTAGCTTAGTAATATTGATCGTTTGTAGATCTGAATATCAGTAGAAGCAAATTTTATCCACTTACCCTTTTATCAAGCTAATTATTTCCTTTTTATCTATTAGTCTGAAATACAACATCATCCATAGACTTGACGATACCAATACTATGCTAACTAATAATTTCAAAGCACCACCAATTCCTGAAAAAAGAATGATTGCCAAGAAGCAACTAAAAAGAATAGAAAAACATATAATTCGGTACCAGGAATGCGGTACGTAATATAATCTCTGGCTCATGGAGACATACATTGTAAAAATGCATATGTACCCAATCAGGGTGGCTATTGCAGCTCCAATCACGCCCATATAAGGGATCAAAAACCAATTTAGAAAAGTGTTTAGCAATGCACCAACCAAATTAATCCAAATCAGATAATGACTCTTTTTCGCAATTCCAATCCCCGGTGCAAAAAAATACATTTGAGACAGCATAATTGCTGGAACAAGAATTGGAACTAGATGTGAGGCTTCATAAAACTCTTTAGTCGTCATCAAGACTATAATTTCTCTTGAAAACACTGATAATAGAAAAAAAATAACTAAGTACAATGCTATGAATATTCTGAAAACACTTGAGATCTCTTGTGGTGTCTCTGGACTTTCAAAATTTTTATAAACTAATGGTAAAAAAGCCATCCTAAAACCAGTAATCAACAGACCAATAACAGATGCCAAGCGAAACGCAATACCATAAATTCCGACATCTGATATAGAAAGGTAATGACTGATCATCACGCGATCTATGTATGTGCTTACAATCACCGATATACCCGAAAGCACTAATGGAGATGAGAATAACAACATCTGCTTCAGGCGCTGAATGTCCAGCCTAGGTTTGAAGCTATTTCTTAACAGCCATAATCCTGTAAACAAACCTCCAACACTACCTAATGTCAAACCAATCAACAGTCCGTGCAGTCCCCAAACAAGAAAATAGGCTAAGTATACTGAGACCATTGCTGTCAGCAATGACATAACAAAACTTATCAATGCATATTTTGAACTTTTAAGTTCCCATCGAGCTTGATTAGCTATTAGCTGGTATATTCCGTTGAAGAATATGTAAATCACCCCAATCCTGAAGGCTGTTTCTTTGCTGACATCACCCATCACAAATGTCGCGAGCTTTTCAGAAAAGTACAAAGAGACGGCTAAGAAAAGTCCATAACAAAAAACTGTGAACCAAAGTCCCGATGAAGCATAAGCCACTTTGCTCTCAGCACTGGATTCAGAACGGTAAAATCGTGCTACGCCTTGAGAAACCTCTAATGCGACAGTGACATTTACAAAGCTTGCAAAGACTAGCAGCAAGTCAAGAGTGCCATAATCTTCCGGGCTTAGAACTCGTGTGTAGAGTGGAATCAGTAAAAAAGAAAGCCCACGACTAAAAAAAGTGGGAATTGAGTAAATTAGGCTATCTTTAAAAAAAGCTTTCAGCATATAGAATACAGGCTAAGCATAGAGCTTCAATACAGCTTCGTTGATTGACTTATAATCAAAATGTCGTCGAACAAAAACTCTACCTTGTTCACCTAATTGCTTTCGGAGTTTTTCATGTTTGATTAAGTGAGCAATATTTTCTTTTAGGTTATCAATATTGGTATTCATGATTGGGCAGTCATCGTAATGCTCTTTTTTGACTGAATCGATGAGATAACAAATAACGGGCTTCCCCATTGACATCCCTTCTACAGATAAGGATCCAAACCCTCCTAGCAGCAATTGATCAAGCACTATGTCAGCTTTTCTTAACTCTGACATAGCCTCGTCATGCTCTTTACCTATCACCTCAATATATTCAAAATCAAACCCTTCGGATTTTAGGTCTGAAATGGCTTTTCGAAAGAACTTTGTTCCTTTAATTACTGGCGAAGATGGCACATGAACTATTCTGAGCTTTTTATCAACATTTAAAACTTCAGAGACTTCCTGATCGTTTCTTTTTAGCTGCGCACAATAGCTAAGGTTGTGCACCCATATATCCGCAACAATCTTATTTTTTTCAACAAATTTTGATACCGGCTTGTATGCGTTTCTCGGCGCAATTATTTTGTGAGACCAAATGCCCTGCCATTTCAATTTGATGATTTTCTTTAAATCATTTCTTGAATCATTGAGTGTCCCAGCTAACTCATCAGCAACCAGGGGCCAATATGGATTACGCTTTTTTTCCACTGCCCCTAATCTGATATCACTCCCACAATAAGTCATTATTACCTTTTTTCTCATCAGCCTGAGAATGGGCAGATCTAGAGAGAGAGGTAGCAAACTTTTACCAAAGTAAAAATGAAAAACGTCAAACTCACGCATTAATTTAAATGCCTTGCCTAGCCTAATCAGCAAGGATTTAGCTCTGCTCTGAGGTTGAGTTTTGAAAATCACTTGATCATGGTTTCCCATGAAAGGGTTGGCAGTCCAAACTATGAATTGTGCATCATGACCTTTTTTACGCTGATATGCTGCCAAGTGCCCACCGATTCCCACAATATTCACGGGACCATGAAATATTCTCATTAGCTTGGTTCTTTATCTATCTGGGAACTTTATTTAGTTCAATTTTTTTCGGATGTAGCCCTCAATTTCACTCAATGTAGTTAGTTCATCCATATCTTCATCAGGAATCTTAATTTCATATTTTTCTTCTATCATCAGTAACACGTTGGCAAAATCCAGAGAGTCAACGCCTGATTCACTCAACTTCTTGCCTTCTTTCAAGCTAGCTGCGTCAACGCCACCTGTGACTTGTTCAATGATAAATATCAGTTCATTTTCCATATTCTTACTCACCATTTTCTGTAAATTTATACAGGACTGTGCTGCCCCATGAGAGTCCCACCCCAAAACCTGCAATGACTATCGTATTGTCCTGATCTTTCAAGTTCGAGAGCACGACGGGTATTGAGGAGGAGACGGTATTACCATAACTTTCAGCATCGAAAACCATTTTGTCAGGGTCTATGCTCATTCGTTTTTGCAGCGTATCAATAATAAATCGGCTGCCTTGGTGCAAGACAAAACGATCAACAGCATCAATTTCAATTTTATTCTTCTCCAGCATCGCAACAATATTCTTAGGCACTTCGGTTGCTGAGAATGAGAAAACTGCTCGGCCATTCATCTTCAATTTGGCTGAGTCAGTCGAGGTTTCAATGGCATGTCGCTCTTTGCCGTTACTCCCGAATAAAAACTTGCCTGCAATCCACTTTGGCTTATCACTCAGTAAGGTCGCTGTCGCCGCATCACCAAAAAGTAGGGCTGTGTTCTTATCTGCTGGATCAACGATTTTGGAATATGGATCAGCAGTAAACAGAATTCCCTTTGTGAAACCATTAGCCGTCATGAAGCTTTGGATAATAGACAGACCATATACATAGCCTGAGCATCCAAGTGAAACATCAAACACAGCACAAGACTGTGGCAAGTCTAATTTATCGTGAATAACAGCTGAAGTGTGTGGCAGTCCAGCACCATCTGGATTCTGAGTGACAACCACAACGCAATCTATGTCCTTCGTATCGATCTTGGTTTTGGACCTCAAATCCTCAAAAGCGGCGCAGCATAAATCAGATGTTTCATCATCACTTGCTTTGCGGGCAAGATGACTCATACCGGTTTTAGTTTTCAAAAAAGTGTCATCTATTTCAAACTCAGATAACTTTTCTGAATTATCAATGCGCGCGTCTGGAATATACACGCCAATATCTTCGATACCTATCATGCTTTCAACAACGAGAAGTAAATCTCGCCGACCTTTTTGTCATTGATAAGAACGTCGCTTTTTGTGAGACGAAAGTTCATGTTGTGCCGGAACACAATTGAGAGTTCGTTTCTTGCATCTTGAACATGATCTAGCTCAAGACGGGTAAATATCCACTTGCCTGCTACATCCTCGAATCTGTTCTGCAGGTAATGTTTGTTCATAGCAACGATGGTCTCAATAAAAGAATAAGGACTCTCACTTGTCAGTCTAATTCTGTCACCATCTATGACTGTCGCTTTTGTAATTAGGCTCTCGTCATAGTCATAACGGGCACCATTTTCTGATGCACACTCAACAATACCTATATATCGCTTTTCACCGTCCAGGTCGAAGCTGGCCCGTGCTTTAATGCCCTCAAGCGCATCTATTTCTGACTTGAGTTTGCTTTCATATAGCAGACAACTTGGGGTTGTCACAAAGCCATGAATAGTAAAAGAGACTTCGTTTATTTTATTCCCATAGTTATGTGCTAGCTCATTGAAGATGTCTGCACCCTGAATATAGTCTCTGTTACCTTTGAATTGGAATTGCAGATATTTAGGAGTCATAAGTGTTTGCCCTCGTAACTTTCACGAATTTTTCTTTTTTGTGGAAATTACGGAAGAAACTTTCCGTGCAGGATTTCCTAGAACGACATCAAAAGCATGAACCGTCTTGGTTACCAAGGAGCTCGCTGCTATAACCGAGAACTCATGAAGCCTTAGACCATCCGTAACAACCGCATTTGGGCCTAAATGCGCACCACAAGCCATTTCACTGTGACCACAAAGAGTCGCATTGGGGCCAATGTAACAATAATCACCTACATTTGAATCATGTCCAATGTTAGCGCCAGCTCTTACAGATACGAAGTTATGAATTTTTGCCCCAGGCTGAACGGTGACAAATGAGGCAATAAATACTCCCAGTCCAACTTCTACGTCATCTGCAATCACTGTGTTTGGGTGAATAATTGTTGCCCACCGATTGTCTGGAATCCCTAATTTCTCGATTAGTTTTTTCCTTGAATACATTTGCTTTACTTTATGAAGTGCAGGAATAAACTGAACACTTTCATCCAAATACTGCCATGATAAGAGTGGTCCCATGATCGGTGCGTTACAAAAAAGAGTACCTTCAGCTTTAGAGTCATCTAGAAACCCTAATAGCTCAACGTTAGGATCTGATCTGGCTATATCTCTTATAGTTTGCGCCAGAACCGCACCATCACCAGCGGCACCAATTATCACAACTTTCAATCTCTTATATTCTCCATTTCCAACTTTCTACTGTTTCGAGGTTGAATTCACAAATTTGCTTCCATCCAAGCGTCTACATTCAGAAGAGCCCAAATAAGCAGCCTCCGGTTGTGTTTACCCTCCATATGCTCATTGATAAGGGGTCTCACAGCCTCTTTATCCAACACTTCATATATCATAGGACTGCCTTGCATGAGCTTACGCTTTACAAAATCAATACTTTCACCTTTGAACCAACTTGAATCAGGCGAAGAGAATCCCTGTTTTTCAGCTTTCGTAACCTCAGCGGGGATGTGACGATTCATTACATCCCGCAATATTTGTTTTCCGTCGTTCGTTTTTTGAAAATAATGTTTTGTTTTGTTCTGAGCCTCATTTTCGTTGAGCCTTAAGACATCTGATAAATTATTTAATTTGAGATTGACCGGACATTGCATAGCAAAATCCACTAGGTCGTTATCCATAAATGGCACACGATTTTCCAAACCATGGGCCATGCTTAATTTATCTTCGACGAGGAATAAGCCATGAAGAAAGGTTTTAGCTTCGAAGTACAGAGAATGATTGATGTAATCTTCTGGTTTGTCCAGACTATTATCGTGTGTTGAAAATACATCCCGGAAGATATCTCGAGTCCAGACGTTATCAACTTCATGACTGATGGGTGCAAAAACTTTTTTCAGAGTGCTATTAGGAATGAGTCTCTGCCAATATTGATAATAATGATCAATATACTCTTCAAAATTCTGGCTGTTAGCGGCACGATAATATCGCCATGGGTACCCACCAAATAGCTCGTCTCCGCCTGTGCCTGCCAGAACAACTTTTACAAACTTACTTGCCAGTTTTGCAGCGTAATAATTTGGATAGCTCTGACCAACTCTGGGTTCTTCAAGATGTTTCGCTAACATGGGTAAGCAGCGCTCCATGTCACCTGCTTTAAGCACCATCTCGTAATGCTCGGTTTTGAAACGCGCAGACATCGCTTCAGCCTGGGCACGTTCATCAAAAGCAAGCTCAATACCCGAAGCTGAGCTCAGATCAAATCCACAGGTAAAGCTCTTCAGATTAGGGATAGATTGGGCGGCGATAGCCGTGATTGAACCAGAATCCATGCCGCCACTTAGGTAAGCACCCAACTCTACATCACTGACCAGTTGACGGTTAACAGCCTGACGGAAAAGCCGATCCAATTCTTCGACATATTCAGCCTTGCTAGCATGTTGGTCCGGCTCCCGGAAACGATAATCCCAATATCGAGTTAAAGTCGGCATGGGCGATCGCTTTGATAAATCGAGAGTCAGGTAGTGCCCTCCGGGAAGGAGATGGACATCCTCTAGCAGAGTCTGATCAGTAAAAATGTTCTGAAAAGTAAAGTATTCTAGTAATGCTGCTTTGTTGAGTTTTTTCTGAAATTCAGGTTGAGCAGTAATCGCTTTTTGTTCAGAGCCAAAAGCAAATCTATGCCCCTGTTGGGCATAGTAAAGCGGCTTAATGCCATATCGGTCTCGTGCCAAGATGAGTCGCCTTTCCTTTCTATCCCAGAGCGATAACGCGAACATCCCATTAAACTTATTTAGGGCTTCCGTCCCCCAATGAATTAGAGAGTAAAAGACCACCTCACTGTCGGTTTGGCTTCGGAACCAATAACCGTGCGCTTCCAAATCCGCTCTTAGCTCTCGGTAATTATAGATTTCGCCGTTGTAGCTGAATACATAGCGGTGATCAGCGCTAATCATTGGCTGATGTCCAGCCGGAGAGAGATCGATAATGGATAAGCGACGGTGGCCAATCCCTACATTACCCTCCACCCACTGACCCTCACCATCAGGACCTCGATGAGCGATACTATCGGTCATCTTCTTTAAAATGACAGGTGAAACTGGATCTCTATTGAGATTAATTAATCCGGCAATTCCGCACATTAGCCTGAAAACGCTCTCAGCTTTTGAATAACAAAATCTTGCTCTTCATGTGTCATCCCATGAAAAAGTGGCAATGAGATACTGCAGTCATTTGCAGCATAAGCATTAGGGAAGTCTGATGGTTTCAAACCATATTTATTACTGTAGTAAGTGAGCATATGAACAGCATGGGTGGCTGGTCGTGTGGATATACCCGACTGCTGAAGGTCATCCATCCATTCGTTTCGCGCAGTTTTTATTTCAGGAATAGTTTCTGGAGTTATATCAGCGGACTTGAAAAGACAGGCATAACTTTGGTACCCATGCTCAATATCGGGAGAATTAAATGGCGCTCTTAACCACCCCATTTCAGCAAGTGCTTCATCATAATTTTTAGCAAGTCGACGGCGCTCATCAAGAATATCATTTGCTCTGTTCATTTGAGCAGAACCAATTGCTGCCTGAATATCCGTCATCCTCTGGTTGTAGCCAGCATCAGGGTGATCGGCCAATAGATAGGGGCGGGCACCAAGATGACGCTGCAGATCTGTCATAGCCGCACCATGGTCACGCAATCTGCGTATTTTCTCCGCAAGCTGTTCGTCTTGAGTTGTAATCATTCCGCCTTCACCCGTGGTGATGGCTTTTCTAGGGTGGAAACTGAAGCTACCTGTTGTTCCTAATGTTCCAACATGTTGCCCGTGATAATGACTGCCAAATCCACAAGCTGCATCTTCCACAACCCACAGGTTATGTTTCTGCGCGATTTCATTGATTTCGTTCATTGCTGCAGGCAGACCAAAAAGATGGACGGGTAAAATAGCTTTCGTCCTTGGCGTAATCAATGACTCAATTTGAGCCGTGTCTATGTTGAAAGTCTCAAGATCGATGTCACAAAAAACAACTTTTCCACCCAAGTGCTCAACAATATTTGCTGTAGCTATCCATGTAAATGCAGGAACAATTGCTTCATCTCCCGGCCCAAATCCGAGTGCAGCTAAGGACAGGTGCAAACCTGTGGTGCAAGATGTGACTGCAATCGATTGTTTGGCACCAGTAAAGTCTGACCATTTTTCTTCAAACTCTCTTACCTTTGGCCCCTGAACTAACCAGCCACTTCTAAGGGGCTCTAAAACACTTTGAATTTCATCTTCTGTAAGACTAGTACGTGCTATTGGAACGTTTATATTCTCAGTAGAAGACATTTATTTAACCCCTGCCGACTTACGACGGGCTTCGACTTCTGCAATATGCTGGGCTCGCCAGTCAATTACTTTCTTCAGTCCTTCACGTAAATCCAGGCTTGCAGTAAAGTCAATTTGCTCGGCAGCTTTCTTGGGACAGCCGATACGGTTTTTCACGAGTGTTGCCTGACTTCTCGGCGCATATTGAATGTCTTTATCACAGTCTGTGAGCTCAATTAGCATCTCTGCCAGCTCTTTCAATGAGGTGCGCTTACCTGTTCCTACGTTATAAAAATTATCTGTTGCATCTGATTTCATCGCACAGACATTCGCTCTGGCACAATCTTCAACGGCAACAAAATCAAAGGCTTCACTTCCATCTCCGAGAATGGTTGGACTCTGACCTCTGTCTATCGCATCCAGCATTTTCATAATCACTGCAATATAAGCGCCATTATAATCCTGCCGCGGCCCATAGACATTCATGTATCTCAGCCCAACGAAGTCAAATTGTTTATCAGTATCTTTGTAACGATGATGCAGTGAACGACACATGTGCTCACCAGCAATTTTAGTAGCACCATAGAAATTAAGATTGTTGTATGGATGTTCTTCGGTCATCGGCTCTTCAATGGCATCGCCATAGACAGACGCAGATGATGAATAAACCAAGCGTCTGACACCATTATTCATCATCGCCTCAAGGACATTGAAAGTCCCACCAATGTTGACTTCAAAGGCAGATCTTGGGTAATCATGACAATGCAAAAGCCACAAAGCAGCAAAATGAAATACACCATCAATATCTTTCATCGCTTCATTTAGAAGATCGCGATGTAACATATCACCGCCCAGCGAAAACACGTTTACCCGGGGATCTTGCAAGGCATTCCTTAGGTTTTCTTCCCTGCCACGTGTGAAGTTGTCGAAAATGCGAATTTCAGCAACATCTTCTTGAAGTAATTTATCTACCGTGTGTGAGCCAATGAGCCCTGCACCACCAATGACTAAAAAACGCTTTCCTGAGAGGTCCATATCAATTTACCTTTAACTTTTGATCGATTATGTATTCTGCAAAACTCATAGAGCTCGTGAATGCAGGTGAGATGGCATTGAGTATGTGTGTGCTGTTTTCAGCATTTTCCACGACGAAATCCATCACCAGTTCATGTTTGTGTTTATCAAGGAGTTGGGCACGGATTCCAACTTTATCGCTTACTAGTAAGTCTTCACTTTTTAAGCCTGGTGTTAGCTTCTGTGCTGCTTCAACAAATTTGGGCTTCAAAAAGCGTATTGCCTCTGAGTGAGAAAACTCTCTAAACCCTTGCTTATTCAGAGCATACTGTTGAGCCAAACGGTAGAGAATCTTACAACTTTCCACCATATCAATTCCCTTCAGGCCTGAATAGTGCTCCCTACCCAAGGCAGGGATAGCAGTGGGCCCCAAATATATATCACCATTGATTTTTCTCGTGTAATGTACGCCCAGAAAAGGAACGTTGAGGTCAGGCACTGGATATAACAAACGCTGACAACTCACTTGTGAGTGTGGCGAGAGTTTGTAATAAAGCCCTTTAAAAGGCATGAGTGTGTAACGTTCTCCGACCTTGAAGTTTTTAGCTACCCTATCTGCCTGCTGACCAGCACAATTTAAAAGCCAGCCATAATTATACTTACCCTGATTTGTTGAGATGCTCGATTTCGCTACGTCTACATCAGTTATCTCGCATTTGAATTCGAACTGCACGCCACGCCGTTCTAATTCGTTGACTAGGCTTTGTAGAATCAACTTTGGTTCAACGACTGCCGTGTCAGGGGTAAAAAGTGACTTTCCTATTATTGAGAAAGCTGATGGCTCCAGTTGTTTGAGCTGAGCATCATCAATAATTTCAACAGTTGCACCATTAGCTCTGGCTCTGGAGTGCAAAAGTTCAAGCTGCCGTTCATCGCCTTCTTTGACTGGAAGTATAACTTTACCGGTTCGGGATATTGGGAGATTATTCACAGCACAATACTCTGCCATCAACTTTGACCCTGTAGAACACATCCTCGCCTTGAGTGAACCTTCAGGGTAGTAGATGCCAGAATGCAATACACCGCTATTACGACCACTTCCGTGCAATCCAATATCAGACTCTTTCTCGAGTATTCTGATATGGCAATTCGGCTCCCGGTGTAAAAGCTCTCTTGCCAGAGTGAGCCCTACTATGCCTGCACCAACAATTATGTAATCGAAGCTGTTTCTCATTATTTCTTGGTTAACCGAGAAGTGCTGTACAGATTTTATTCATCACATTCTCATCTAGATAAGGATGCATCGGCAAGCTAACCACCTCTTCTGCCACCCTGTCACCGATCGGTAGGTATGCATTTAAATCTGCAACTGCCGGTTGCTTGTTGAGGGGGATCGGGTAATGAATCGCTGTTGGAATATCTGCCGCTTTCAGCTTTTCCTGAAGAGCATTTCTATCCTGACTACGAATGGTGTATTGAGCCCAGACACTCACATTATGATCGGCAACTGTAGGTGTCACGACATCTGCGTCTTTTAGTAACGCCGCATAACGATCTGCGACCTGGTTTCGATGCGTAATTTCATCATCCAGAATCTCGAGTTTAGGAAGCAAAATAGCTGCCTGTAGCGTATCCAGGCGGCTATTTATGCCAACACGGATGTGGTGATAGCGTTTGTCCTGACCATGACGTGCAATCTGACGAATCACCTTTGCCAGTTCATCATCATTGGTAAAGAGTGCACCGCCATCACCGTAGCAGCCAAGCGGTTTACTGGGGAAAAAGCTGGTGCAGCCAATTGTTGAGAGGTTGCATGACTTTTTACCTTTGTAGCTGGCACCAAAGCTCTGTGCACCGTCCTCAATGACAGCAAGGCCATGCTTTTCTGCAATGGCATTGATAGCGTCAAAGTCTGCACACTGCCCATAAAGTGAGACCGGGATTATTGCCTTGGTTTTCGGTGTTATGGCCGCTTCGATTTTTGCAGGATCAATATTGAAAGTGACGGGATCAATGTCCACATAGACAGGTTTTGCTCCTAACACTGCCAGTGTTTCTGCGGTGGCAATGTAGCTGAATCCAGGCACAATAACCTCGTCACCAAACCCAATGCCCAGAGCCATTTGTGCAACCTGTAAGGCATCGGTGCCATTGGCTACCGAGATGCAGTATTTCGCACCGGTGTAAGCAGCCAGCTTTTCTTCAAGCTTGGCGACTTCGGGGCCGAGAATGTATTTGCCATGAGCAAGTACGGCCTGGATATTGGCGTCGATTTTATCTTTGATGCGGACTTGTTGTGCGGCGAGATCGATGAATTGCATGGTTAGATACTCACTGCTTAGATACTGAAAATGGATTTAAAATCGAACCAGTTACGGCTGGATTGCTTCGCTGCGCTCGCAATGACGGTTGAGGTGACTGGACCATCATGCTTTGTCTCCAAGCTTGGTTACCATGCCATCAGTCAGTTGATATTTATCACCCGTATGTGGGCAGGTGATTTCAGCATCTCCGGTTAGTGGCAAATCCAGTTGTTCGCCGTATTCACTCATCCAGCCAATTTGTTTGGCTGGCACGCCTACCATCAGGGCATAAGGTTTCACGTCTTTGGTAACAACGGCACCAGCACCGACAAAGGCAAACTCACCGATAGTCAAACCGCAGACGATGGTGCAGTTTGCGCCCAGGGTCGCCCCTTTTTTTACTAGCGTGTCGCGGTATTGGTCTTTTCGTTCAATGAGTGCCCTGGGGTTATGCACATTAGTAAACACCATGCTCGGACCGCAGAAAACACCTTCTTCCAGGTGAACATTGTCATAGACTGAGACGTTGTTCTGGATTTTGCAGTTGTCGCCGATGGTGACTTTGTTGCCGACGAACACATTTTGTCCCAGGGAGACGCCTCGGCCGACTTTGGCACCACTGCAGACGTGCACCCAGTGCCAGACGCGTGAATCGTCGCCTATCTGGGCGCCTTCATCGACGATAGCTGTTTGGTGTTGATAAAAGCTCATTGCTGAACCACCTTGTGTAGCAAGGGATGGGCTGTTTCTGTTGCTGTGATTAAAGGTGCGGTTCGAATTGACTCAACGGTTTCAATAGCAACCCGGTTTTCTTCAAGACCATAACCTTTGCCATCCAGAATCCGTTGGTAGCTCTGCGTGTGTAAGTCAGTAAAGCCACCTGAAAACTCCAGTTCTTCACCTTCAATCGTAATGCTGCGATAGGTCAGTTTCTCACCTTGAATGGCATTTTGGGGAAGGTTGTTAGCATCAATGGATAGGAACCAGCGAACCCGGGCTTTTTCATATTCCAGATAGCCGGAACAGGTTTTTTGATCCCGATAATGAACTTCATTTTTAGTGATGTCGCCAAAAATAAAATGCAACATATCGTAGAAGTGAACGCCGATATTAGTGGCGACACCGCCGGATTTGTCGCCGACCCCTTTCCAGGACTTCAGATACCATTTCCCTCTTGAGGTCATGTAAGTCAGTTCTACATCAAAGATTTTATCCGCAGGCGCCTGCTCAACCTTTTCTTTTAACGCCAGGATGGCTGGATGCAACCTAAGTTGTAATATCGAGTTAACTCTGGCGCCATATTGTTGCTGGTATTTTTCCAGCACTTCCAGATCTGAGGAATTAAGCACCAGAGGCTTTTCACAAATCACGTCAATGCCGTTCTTCAGAGCATATTTCATGTGTGGCGCATGCAGGTAGTTGGGTGAACAAATGGCAATGTAATCCAGTTTGTTACCCTGCAGTTTTTGATCCTCGACATAGGCTTCAAACTCTTCAAACTCAGTGAAGAATTCGGCATCAGGAAAATGACTGTCCATGATTCCCACGGAGTCATTCACATCCATGGCGACAGATAGCGTATTACCCGTTTCCTTAATCGCTTTTAGATGTCGTGGCGCTATATATCCAGCAGCACCGATAAGGGCAAATTTTTTCATTTTTGCGACCTAGGCTTTGGTTATTTTGGCATCCGGCTCGAGGTATTTACCGCGAGAGTCAATGATGAGACGGGCATGGGTTTTGAGCTCGTCATAATCAAAACGGTCATGATCGGTTGCCAGAATGACACAGTCAAATGCAGCCAGATTTTCTTTTGTCAGCGGCACACTGCTCAACTCAAAATGATGCTCACGCATTTTCGGGAATTTGGGGATATGCGGATCGCTGTATTGCACATCAGCGCCTAGATCTCTCAGTTTTTCCATCAACGCAACTGATGGGGATTCACGCATATCATCGACGTTCTTCTTATAAGCAATACCCAGCACCAGAACGCTGCTGCCATTGATGGATTTCTTAGCCTGATTAAGGGCATGGGCGACTTTACCGATAACAAAATCGGGCATGGATGAGTTGACCTCGCCAGCGAGTTCGATAAAGCGCGTATGAAGACCATACTCACGGGCTTTCCATGTCAGGTAGAAAGGGTCAATCGGAATACAGTGTCCACCTAAACCCGGCCCAGGATAATAAGGCACAAAACCAAAGGGTTTGGTGGCAGCCGCACGAATCACTTCATGGATATCCACCCCCATCTTGTCGGAAACGACTTTCATTTCATTCACCAGGCCGATATTGACGGCACGATGGATGTTTTCAAGCAGTTTAGTCATTTCAGCGGCGCGTGTTGAGCTGACGGGGACAACCTGATCAATGACCTGACCATACAATGCCAGACCGATTTCCAGACAGGCTTCGGTCATACCGCCACAGATTTTAGGAATCGTGCGGGTGACGAAGTCCGGGTTACCCGGATCTTCACGTTCCGGTGAGTACACCAGAAAGATATCCTGCCCTACTTTCAGGTCGCTCTTTTCCAGCCGTGGTGCCAGTTCTTCATCAGTTGTACCCGGATAGGTGGTGCTTTCGAGAGAGAAAACCTGCCCTTTTCGAAGATAAGGCACTAGAGAATCTGTTGTGTCAGTCACAAAGCTCAGATCAGGCTCGCGGTATTTATTCAGCGGGGTGGGAACGCAGATTATCAGGGCATCTGCTTCTACTGCTTTTGAGAAATCCGTGGTCGCAGTGAAACCATGCTGTGTTGCATAACTGATAGTGTCAGACGAAATATGTTCAATATAGGAACGGCCTGCATTCAAGGCATCGACCTTTTCCTGATCAATATCAAAGCCCAGCACTTTGTAACCAACTTCAATATATCTCAACATCAGTGGCAGACCGACATAGCCGAGTCCGACAATCCCTATCACAGCATCCTTGTTGTTCAGTTTGTTCAGCAGTTCATTTTTCATCTTTGTTGACTTTTGTTGGTTGATTTTTGAGCTTCTTGACGTAGAAATTCGATTTCAGATTTCAGTGATTCGTACTCTGTCATTTTTTGTTTGAGAAAACGCACCGTAACATTGCTTTTTTCTTCAATGCCCTTCGGCGTCAGTTTGTACACATAGGCCATTTTGTTTTTGCTGTTACGGAAGTTACCGGCTTTCAGAAGACCTTTCTCAATCAGAGCTTTAAGACAGTAATTGGCTTTGCCCAGACTGATACCGAGCTCACGGGCAAGCTCTCTCTGGCTGATCTCAGGATGAGCTTCAACCAGTTTGAATATTTTATAGCGGTATTCGTCAGTCAGCATGAGCGAGGCAACTAGCGTTCAATGATTGAACACTGTATGCAAATAAAGGCGAAAAGTAAATGCTTTGGAAGTATTAAGTGTTCTAGAAGCAGTCAGAACATGACGCTCATAGAAGTGAGGCTTATGGCATGGATGCCTAACAACACAATCGTCCCACCATCCTTGGAAGTGACTTTTGTATGGTTACTCTGGCATCCATGCCGAGAATTAAAGTAGCAATTTCTTAGTCAGCAACCAATGGGGGATTTTCCTCTTTTGTGATGAAGTCGAGGTTTTAAGGTTTTTCGTTTGGATGAGATCCTTCGGCAAGCTCAGGGTGACTGGAAAATGGAAGCATTGGTTTGAATCATTAGATCACGCTATGTCCAACAGTCAAGGGCAGCTTCAAAACGGCTTCGCGTCATGCCCTGTGACTTGGAAACCAGATTGCTTCGCTGCGCTCGCAATGACAAGAGTATGGAGTCAGTCCTGGCCGAAAAGATCTCTTGTGTAGACTTTTTCCCGGATATCTACGATGTCATCAGTTACTCTGTTAGCCAGCACGACATCGGCTTTTCGTTTAAATTCGTCCAGGTCTTTTATGACTGCTGAGCGGAAGAAAGTATCTTCTTCGAGTACAGGTTCGTAGACAACGACCTCAATACCCTTAGCTTTGATACGCTTCATTACACCCTGTATCGCGGAAGCACGAAAGTTATCAGATCCTGATTTCATTACCAGTCGATAGATTCCCACTACCTTTGGATTTCTTTTGATGATGGAGTCAGCAATGAATTCTTTACGGGTTGTATTGGCGTCGACAATTGCTTTGATCAGATTGTTGGGTACATTCTGATAATTAGCAAGTAGTTGTCGGGTATCTTTGGGAAGGCAATAACCACCATATCCAAAGGATGGATTGTTGTAATGACTCCCGATTCTGGAGTCTAACCCTACCCCTTCAATGATCTGACGGGTATCAAGACCATGCGTTTCAGCATAGCTGTCCAACTCATTGAAATAGGCCACCCGCATGGCAAGATAAGTGTTCGAAAACAGTTTGATTGCCTCAGCTTCTGTAGGACCAGTATAAAGAACTGGGATATCAGTTTTGATGGCACCCTGAGTCAATAAAGCAGCAAAAGCTTCAGCTTCAGGACTGCGTTCCCCAACTACAATTCTTGAAGGGTAAAGATTGTCATAAAGCGCTTTACCTTCCCTCAGAAACTCCGGAGAAAAAATGATACTGGGCTGTTTTTCCTCGAAGTTTTGTCGATGAGTTTCGTTTAATTCGAGCTCGCAGATAGTTTGCTGGAGTTGCGTCGATAAATGCCAGACTTGGTTGCCGGGTGATGGCTTTTTCTGACCGCGTTCATCACCAATCATCACTCTGGATTGAACCTTGTTTTGAACACCATCAGACAACTGCCGGCTCAAACCGCGAACAAAATGCCTTGCGCTGTATTTTTGTTTGACAGACTCAGTGTAACCAACTGGCACTGTTGACTTAATAATCATTGTTGCGCGCGGGTTGATACTTAGAACATCTTCAATGACCGTCTCAACATTCTGGGTATTGAAGTAATTCGTATCCGGGTCGTAATCAGTAGGGGTTGCAATAATCACAAACTCAGCATCTCGATAGGCCTGATGCTTGTCCAGAGTTGCTCTAAGCCTGAGAGATTTATTGGCAAGAAAGTCGCTTATTTCAGCATCGCTAATTGGCGATTTACCAACATTGATCAAGTCAACCTTACGCTTATCAATATCCAGGGCTGTGACGTCATTATTCTGTGCCAGCAGCACTGCCAGTGACAAACCGACGTATCCAGTTCCGGCAACGGTAATTTTCACTTTACGTTTCCCGTATTGTGGAAAACTAAAGTGTCGCAAGTCAGCTTTGCATTAAGGTGACAGTTTTATGAAGTTTTTTTGAAACTGTACTCGCTTTATTCCACTGTCACTGATTTTGCAAGATTACGAGGCTGATCGACGTCCGTTCCCTTGATCAGTGCCACGTGATAACTCAACAGTTGTAATAATATGTTGTAGGTAATGGGCGCGGTAATCCGGCCGACATTGGTGGTAGCCTTTACAACTTTAAAGCTGGTTTCTGAACTAATATCACTACGTTCGTCTTCAAACACGATCATTTGCCCGCCACGTGCTTTAACTTCCTGAAGGTTGGATTTGAGCTTTTCCAGTAAATCATCCAGTGGCGCGATGGCAATGACTGGCATCATTTCATCAATCAACGCTAATGGGCCATGTTTGAGTTCACCGGCCGGATAGGCCTCAGCATGGATATAACTGATCTCTTTCAGCTTGAGCGCGCCTTCCAGTGCAATCGGATACATGGTGCCTCGGCCCAAAAACAAGGCATGTTGCTTGTCAGCAAAGTCCTCTGAAATCTGGCGGATTTCTTCTTCGTGTCCCAGCGCCATGGTGATGAGATTGGGCAGTTTCTGCAGACCACCGGCTATCAGGGCTTCACGGCCATCATCCAGGCGATTCTGCACTTTACCGATACTGGTCAGCAATAGAGCCAGAGCAACCAGTTGTGTAGTGAATGCTTTAGTGGAAGCAACACCAATTTCAGGTCCGGCATGAGTCAGAAAAACCAGATCGGCTTCGCGGGTCAAGCTACTTTCTGCGACATTGCAGATACTCAGCGTGGGGATATTCAAAGCTTCTGATTCTGCACCGACGAGATCAGGTTTATTGAGATGCGCCTTAGGATCATCACTTGCACGCCGACGCAAGGCCGTTGTTTTGTTTTGACGCAAGGCATTGATTTGTTGCAGAGCAGCAAGGGTGTCAGCAGTTTCGCCGGACTGGCTGATGGTGACAAACAGAGTGTGATTTTCAATCACCGGGTTTCGATAACGGAATTCACTGGCGACTTCGACCTGACAGGGCATCCCGATAATATCTTCAGCCCAGTATTTAGCCACCATGCCGGCATGATAGCTGGTGCCACAGGCAATGATGTGGATACGGTTGACACTGGCAAACACAGACTCTGCATTATGACCGAAGCTCGATACCAGAATCTGATCCTGAGTCATACGTCCTTCGAGCGTGTCGATAACCGCCTGTGGCTGTTCGAAGATTTCCTTGTGCATGTAATGCCGATGGGCGCCAAGTTCGACTGAGGTCAGATTCAGGTTGGAATGTTTGATCGGACGCTCAACCCGTTCGCCGGTCAGCACATTAAAGATCTCAACCCTGTCACGTGTCAGTCGGGCTACATCGCCATCTTCCAGAAAAATGAAGTTCTGGGTGACAGGCAGCAATGCCGAAACATCGGAAGCAATAAAGTGTTCACCGATACCAATCCCGATCACCAATGGACTGCCCTTTCTTGCTGCAACCAGCGTATCAGGGTTACTGGTCGCCATCACACCCAGTGCATAAGCACCTTCGAAGGATTTCAGCGAAGCCATCACAGCTTCCAAGAGGTCATCGGTACTTTCCAGTTGCTCGAAAATTTCATGAGCGACGACTTCGGTATCCGTCTCAGAAGTAAATCGATACCCCGATTCAAGCTGACGTGTTTTCAGCGACTGGTAGTTTTCGATAATGCCATTGTGAACAACCGCCACTTTGTTATTACAAACATGTGGGTGAGCATTATTTTCTGAGGGAATGCCATGTGTCGCCCAGCGAGTGTGAGCAATACCTAGCTGACCGGAAAAAGGCCCTTCAAGTGCGTCCATTTTGGTTTCGAGCTGCTTGATTTTACCCATGGACCGTACGCGTTGAAGCACATTGTCTGAATCAAGCAAGGCAATACCAGATGAATCATAACCTCGATATTCAAGCCGTCTGAGCCCTTCAATAAGGATGGGGGCAACATTACGCTCGGCAATTCCTCCGACGATTCCACACACGTTAAATAATTCCTCGTTCGTTCAAAATTGCATTATACAGAACAACGGTTTCTTTATAGTTGAAATGGTTCTGAAAGAAGTCATATGTGAATTTTTAGTCACAGGCTAACTCGCTTTGTCAGGCTGACGTTATTTATTTTGTCATCGTGAGTTTGCCTAAGGATCTTTCCGGGCATGAGATACCTCGCTAGCGCTCGGCATGACATAGTTTGGCTATTCTCTGATGCGTTCCTGCAACTTTTCAGACTCAGGCAGCTCACTCTGTAACCAGTCATTCAAATCACACTGGGGCTCGAAGCCCTCAATAGTTGATAGCAGCAGATTACGAGACTGGACACTATCGTCAGTTTCATTAGCTTGGGACATAGATTGCAGAATCGTTTGTAGAGTTTGCCATGGAATCACGCTCTCTTCCGCCCGCATGATTTTGGGATGCGCCGTTTGGGTCACATTGTCGCCTATCAGTAACTCTTCGTAGAGCTTCTCGCCGGGCCTGAGACCGGTGAACTGAATTTCGATATCACCATCCGGGTTGCTTTCGTCCCTGACACTAAAACCACTCAGATGAACCATTCTCCTGGCCAGTTCCAGAATTTTGACCGGCTCGCCCATATCCAGCACAAAGACATCACCACCCTGCCCCATGGCACCGGCTTGTATCACCAGCTCTGCAGCTTCCGGTATAGTCATAAAATAGCGGATAATTTCGGGATCTGTAACGGTTACCGGCCCACCAGTAGCAATTTGCTCGCGAAACAGCGGCACGACCGAACCGGATGACCCCAGTACATTACCGAAACGAACCATGGTGAAACGGGTTTCTTGATGTAACTCTGGAGACTGTGCGAGTGCCTGCAACACCAATTCGGCCATCCGTTTGGTAGCTCCCATGGTGTTGGTCGGCCGCACCGCCTTGTCAGTGGAAACCAGTACAAAGGTTTCGACGCTGCATTTAATCGCAGCCTGGGCGGTGTGCAAAGTACCGAAGACATTATTTCGAATACCTTCGTTGGTATTTCTTTCCACAATTGGTACGTGTTTGTAGGCTGCAGCGTGATAAATGGTCTGGACGTGAAAATGTTTGCAAACCGATTCAACCCGGCTCTGATTTAACACCGAGCCTAAAACTGGTATCAACGGCACGGTTGAACTGAACCTTTCCAGCTCTTTTTCAATTTGATACAGACTGAATTCACTGATTTCATACAGGATCAGTGCTTTCGGCCCCAAATGTATGATTTGACGGCATAACTCAGAACCGATAGAACCGCCGGCTCCAGTCACCATGACGATCTTGCCTCTGATATTACTGTGCAAGAGTGTTTGATCGGGTCTGACAGGCTCCCTGCCCAGCAAATCGCCAATATCCACTTCCTGAATATCGGAGACTTCTATTTTACCTTCGGCAATATCCATCAAGTCTGGCAAGGTGCGGACATGAACCGGGTATTTCTCCAGCCGCCGTAAAATTTCACTTCTTCGCCTGCGCGAAGCTGAAGGCATGGCTAACAGGATGTCCCTGACATGATAACGCTCGATCAGACCGACCAGTTGGTCAAACGAATAGACGGTAAGGCCGTTAATTTGTTGATGTAATAAAGTCAGATCATCATCAATAAAGGCGACCGGCCGCATCTGATTGCTCATTTTAAGCATCGCAACCAACTGTGCACCGGCTTGACCGGCACCATAAACCAGCACAGGCGGCACAAAACGTTCGGTGTTCAGTACAGCCCAGTTCTGCTGCTGACTATGCGTAAAAAGCCAGCGCGCCAACATCCGACTGCCGCCGACAAACAACATGACAATAACGGCATTAATCCCATAGACCGTTCTCGGCACAAGACCAGCGAGATCACCGGCCGTCAGTACAATCACAGCAAAAATGAGAGTGAAAAGAATTACCGCCCGGCTGATCGCCCACAAAGCATCAATGCCGATATAACGAATGACCGCTCTATAGAGACCCAGTTTTATAAAGATGGGAACAGCTATCGCCGGTGCTAACAGAAAGATCCAAAGCTGCTGTGTAGGAGGAGAATAGAACTCGCCAAGACGTAATGAAAACGCTGCCCATAAAGCAACAATGACCACCAAGATATCTACACTGAGACTGATAAGCCGTTTCACTTTGCGTGAACGGTTTAAAAACCACTGACCGAGCGCGGTGAATGCTGCTGATTGCGTCAAACTATCATTCCGTCGATTAAGAATATTCGGCCATTATTCCATGCCTGGGGAATCAACGGCAAAACTATGTTTGAAAGTCCTGCAGTACCAGACTCAGGCTCTGTCGCCAATCAGGCAACCGAATGCCCAAACGATTTTCGACCAGCGAATTATCAAGTACAGAAAACTTGGGGCGTTGTGCAGCAGTGGGATAGGCATCACTGCTGATGGCGCTGAGAACAGGAATAGACTGACCCGCTGCGCTCAGTTCATCAAATATTACTTTGGCAAAGCCATACCATGAAGTGGAGCCGGCACTGGTCAAATGATAGATGCCATTATTTTGCTGCCAGAATATCTTTCCTTCACGTGTTGCCATCGCGACAACTGCGGCTACCGCCTCGGCAATATGCCTCGACCAGGTGGGCGAGCCAATTTGATCATTGACGATATTTAAACTCTCTTTTTCGGTAGCCAGCCGCCGCATCGTGTTGAGAAAATTACTTCCACGCAGCCCGTAAACCCAGCTGGTCCTGAAAATGCAATGCATGGCCTGACTTTTCCGGATTGCCTCTTCTCCTGCCAGTTTGCTCTCGCCATAGACGTTGATGGGCTGCGTTACATCAGTTTCTGTATAGGCTCGCAGCCCTTCGCCGTCAAAGACATAATCAGTTGAAAAGTGAATCACGGGGATATCAACCGATGCGCAGGCTGAGGCTATCGCTGCTGGTGCCCTGGCATTGATCTGCCAGGCAAGCTCGCTTTCCTGCTCCGCTTTATCAACGGCCGTATAGGCTGCGGCGTTAACCACTAAATCCGGTTGGATCTGCCTGATTTTTTCAACGATTTGTTCAGCAGACATCTGCATATCGAAGTCTTTGCGACTGGGTGTGACAAGCTCGGCCAGTGGCCCCAGCGCTCTCACCAGTTCATATCCTACCTGGCCCGTCGCCCCCAAGAGTAACATCCGCTTCATGAGTAGGCTTCAGCCTTTGATAACGGCATGCCTTGCTGATCTTTATCCGACAATATCGGCTGCGAGGTCAACGGCCAATCAATAGCCAGCTCAGGAGCATTCCACAATAATGTGCGTTCATGCTCGGGCGCATAAAAATCAGTGGCTTTATAGAGAAACTCGGCTTTTTCACTCAACACCAGAAAACCATGGGCAAAACCGGGCGGTATCCACATCTGCTCATGATTATCAGCCGTCAGAACGGTGCTGACCGCTTGGCCGAAGTGGGGAGAACTTTTTCTCAGATCCACCGCGACATCAAAAACTTCGCCACGAGTGACCCGGACCAGCTTGCCTTGCGGCTGCTGGATTTGATAGTGAAGGCCTCTGAGTACATTTTTTGTTGAAGCAGAATGATTATCCTGCACAAACTCAACATCCATACTAACCAGTTCATTAAAAATACGGCGATTATAGCTTTCCATAAAAAAACCACGCTCGTCTTCAAAAACACGTGGCTTGAAAATTTTGACCTCGGGTATCGCGGTTTCTATCACATTCATCAATAAATTCTTTCTTTCACTATTTGCAGCAGATAATCACCATACCCACTTTTCAAAAGCGGGTTGGCCAGCCTTTCAAGCTGCTCTGCCGAAATAAAACCTTGTCGATATGCTATCTCTTCAGGACACATCACTTTCAGGCCTTGCCGTTTTTCAATCGTTTGAATAAATTGTGAAGCTTCCAGCAAAGAATCGTGGGTACCGGTATCCAGCCAGGCCATACCCCGCCCCATCATCTCGACCCTGAGCTCATTTTTATCAAGGTAAGCCTGATTGACGTCGGTAATTTCCAGCTCACCACGGTCAGAGGGCTTGAGTGAAGCGGCAATATCGACCACATTGTTATCGTAGAAATACAGCCCCGTCACGGCATAGCGGGACTTGGGTTCTGATGGTTTTTCTTCAATCGATAAAGCTTTACCATCAGCATCAAATTCAACAACGCCATAACGCTCAGGATCAACTACCGGATAGGCAAACACAGTGGCGCCGGTTGTTCGCGCATCAGCACTTGTCATTAAGTTTTCAAGATCATGGCCGTAGTAAACATTATCCCCGAGTATCAGTGCCACGGAATCGGAACCGATGAAGTCACTGGCCAGAGTAAATGCCTGAGCAATGCCTTCCGGCTTTTCCTGGATAACATAACTCAGCATCAACCCCCATTGCTGCCCATCCCCGAGCAATTGCTGGAGTCTTGGTGTGTCCTGTGGCGTCGAGATGATGCAGATTTCGCGAATCCCTGCCAGCATCAATGTGGACAGCGGATAATAAATCATCGGCTTATCGTAAACTGGCAGAAGCTGTTTGCTGATTGACTGTGTGACCGGATGCAAGCGGGTGCCGCTGCCACCGGCAAGCACAATCCCTTTACGTTTTGCCATCATTTCCCCCAAGCCCTAATCGTTGCTGCTGGTAGCTGCCATCTATGATGTGCTGGTTCCATTCACGATTGTTCAGGTACCACGCCACTGTCTTGCGCAGACCCGAATCAAATGTTTCACGTGGCTGCCACCCCAGTTCATTTTGTATTTTTGTTGCATCAATGGCGTATCGCAGATCATGACCAGGTCGATCAGTCACAAATTCCAGAAGATTCTTATGCGGCCTGTATACAGAGTCTGGAAGCAGTTCATCCAGAATCTCACACAACTTGTTAACTACATCCAGATTGGAATGCTCATTAAAGCCACCGATGTTGTAACACTCACCAACTTCCCCTTTTTCCAGCACCAGATGCAAGGCTTCAACGTGATCATCCACATAAAGCCAGTCACGAATGTTCTGCCCGTTGCCGTAAACCGGGAGGTTTTTTCCCATCAGGGCATTGTTGATCATCAGCGGAATCAATTTTTCCGGGAACTGATAAGGACCATAGTTATTGGAACAATTGGTCAGAAGAACAGGCAAACCATAGGTGTGGTACCAGGCACGAACAAGATGATCACTGCCGGCTTTAGTAGCCGAATAAGGTGAGTTCGGTTGGTAGGGGCTGGTTTCCATAAACAGTCCGGTTTCGCCGAGTGAGCCGTAGACCTCATCGGTAGAGATATGATGAAACCGGAATGCCTGCTTGTCTTCATCAGCCAGCGCCGACCAATACTTTCTGGCCGCCTCCAGCAAGGTATAGGTACCGACAAGGTTGGTCTGAACAAATTCAGCAGGACCATCTATAGAGCGATCAACATGGGATTCTGCCGCCAGATGCATAATGGCATGAGGTTGAAGTTCAGAAAAGATATCTGCCATTTTTACCGCATCACAAATATCCGCTTGAATAAAGCGATAATTGGCGTGATTTTCAACCTCAGTCAGTGACTCAAGGTTGCCTGCGTAAGTCAGCTTATCGATGTTAACTACACGATAGTCGCTCTGACGAAGTAAATAACGAATAAGTGCAGAACCGATAAAACCGGCACCGCCAGTAACAAGGAGTGTTTTTTGAGTCACAGCTAAGATTCAATCTTTCAGTTGAAGTAATGCCAAGCGAATGTAGCACTGAGCAGACGCAGAGACAACTGAATCTAGTTTTTTGAGATGAAACGGGGGAATTTGAAATAAGCAAGTGGCGCGCCCGGCAGGACTCGAACCTGCTACCCTCGGCTTAGAAGGCCGAAAACAATAACCATACAAATCAATAACTTAAAAACATTTTACTTTCGCAACACTGTCCTATTTACGTTCTAAACGTATTGATTTTATTAATGCTTATTTTGCTTGGCGAAAGTATTTCGATGCTCATCTTCCCTTTCCAGGACGAACAATACTCGGCTATTCGTGGTTAGTAAAGTGGTGAGCAGGTCACAGGTTTAAGCCATGTTGGTTTGAAGTTGAATGCCGCCTGCTCAGCTCGCCCAGATAAAATCATCTGTTTGAAGCTGATTAATGCGAAGAAAGGTTTCAAAGAACACCCGTGCATGTACACAAAGTTTGTCCACCTGTTTTTTTTCCATAATGTCCTCAAACAGTTCGTACAAAGAAGTGTAATCGTATTCAGTGTCTGGGATATATTTAAGCGCCATAGTCCAGTCGCTGAAGCTTCGTTGCTCCACTGGCTCATAACATAGACGCTGAATACCTGTGTGTCGAGAATCGAGCACTATCGAATCATATATGAAATCGATTGAAGCCCTAGTCCCTTCTATGTATTGAAGGATATTTCCGTCATGGTAGATAATGCAACCAGTGACACCGAAATGAGCGTTTTTTAATTGAGACTGGCTTATTAGTGAATAGAGCTCTTCTGCGTTTAGCAGGTTCGTAGCGGAACTGACATACATCAGTTTGTGAAGTGTCTTTGACACGACAGTTCTCTCCTATTCTAGAGGCCATTATTAGCCTTATCCATAACGACTTTGATGTGTATGTTATTTTGTCTCATGAGCGTTAGACCGAGACAGACTCTGGACTGTACGCTGAGGGCGATCACCGGTTAGCAGGCTTTTCAATAACCTGCCTGATTCTGCTGGCAACCTGCTCAACCTAACAAGTCGGTACCTTTTAGAAGTACTTGCACTCTTCTCCACCGGTTCTAAACATCACGTCGTTTCTTCAACACCAGTCAAGCTATCTGATCCATTACCAAAATCAGTCAAAAATATTTGTATTTCTGATGCCTAAAACAGATTCTATTTTTTTCAAATTTCACCAGTAGCAAGTTTAAGCAATAGATACCCTCTGAGGCTGGCTTAATGGCTCACTAGCCATTAAGCTGCCACCCCATTATCAGCTCTTAGTTTTCCTAGCTCATCTATCTGATTTCCACAGAGGTATGAAATTACAATGACAAAAGTCGCACTCATTAGTGATTTGCATAACGAGTTATTGAGAGAAACAGGCAGTGCCGTACCTGACATTAAGTTAAATAGAGAAGTCGACGCTCTGATCATGGCTGGAGATATAGACGTTCAGGAGTTTGGTGTGCGGTATGCGATTCGTCAAAGCGATTTATTGGGTGTCCCGGTCATATATGTGCTAGGAAACCATGAGTTTTATGAAACTCATGACAGACCTGTGATGGATAAGATTCTTGAAGAAACAGGAGGCACGAATGTTCATGTATTGGACAGTGAATCAGTTGTAATTGCGGACACCTTGTTTATCGGAGCAACACTCTGGACTGATTTTGAGCTATTCGGCCTCAATAGCAAAAACCGGGTTTTGAGCCATGCTGCATTTAATTCGAATGATTACTACAACATTAGGTTGGTTGATAAACCTTTTTCACCAGTTTTCAGCCCTACTACATCCTCGATTTGGCATGAAGCAGACAGGGCATTTATTGAAGCAGAATTAACCAGGAACTATGATGGCAAAAAAGTGGTGGTCACACATCACGCTCCCTCATTGCAGTGTTTGCCGGTATTTGAAAGAAAGGACCTTATATCTGCCTGCTATGCTAGTCATTTGGATTGGATGATAGAAAAATACCAACCCAACGCATGGCTACATGGCCACATTCATTATCCTAACCAGATCCAAGTCGGCGAGACTACAATAATCAGTAACCCCAGTGGCTATCCGCAGTTCTCTGATATACCTGAATTTTATGAACCACTGGTTTTTCAAATTACATAATTTCGCCAAGAGTGGTCTCGTAATTCAAGCCTCATGGAGTCTTTTCATAACCCGTTCTAGGTAATCTCAAATCGATCAACGACGGCGTATTAGAAGAAGTTGTTAATTAAGGCTTGTCTGGCGTCATTCGATGTCAATGAGGCAATAGCTTAAGGAGAAATTGTTTCTCGATGGCTTTGTGAACCGTTGCTAGGTTTGGATGGCGTCAGTCTATTTAACACCTTAGTATTCGCCCACCGCTCGACCTCAGAATGATAGCGGAATTTTAGCCAATTCCTTCTAACTATGAATTAATTCTAAATAAAATCATAAACGTCATAAGCAATAAAAAAGAGGAGAGTCACAGCTATCTACAGGGGTACGGGTCAATAGCCATAACTCTCCCCAGTTCCCAACGAGAGAATAGGGAATCAGAAGTAAATCAAATTTGCCCCCCCTGTTTGATTTACTTTTTTATCTGTTTACATTGACTTAGAAATAGCAAACACAACGCGTCCATCAGTGATGCTATCCCCATAGATCTCTCCAGCATCACCATCCGAGTTGATGTAATTGAGTGAAATATTAAATCCAGCAAGATCTTTGTTTATACCAACCTTCATATCTTTGGCTGAATCAGCATTTCCTCTACCAAAAACATCTCTGTCGTAATCGTAGTATCCGAAAGTTGTTTCGAAATTAATACCTGCCAGCGTAGGGTATTCAAAACCTAAGGAATAGTATGTGCCTCTGTCATTCGAGTTATAAACGTCATCAGAATGAGCAACACCAAGACTGAAAAAGCTATAGCTCATTGAGGCATAAATTTCGTTCCAATTACCACTGTCGGTTCCAGGGTATATGTAACGTAAAACACCAAGATCATATGAAATGCCTGTATCACTGATTTCTCCAGCAAAGCCAGCGTAAACATCCATCTCGATATGAGCTTGGTCATTGTTAATTTCAAAATCGACGTTGGAGGCCCAAGCTCCAGCATACAAGCCACTGGTGTGTTGATAGTCGAAGCTTCCTGACAAGGCAGGCTCGTTGTCCGTTTGAGAATAGCCACGCCAGACATAATCACTACTCAACTCGACTGAGGCGCTGGTTGAGTGCTGACCATCTTCTGATTGCCATGCATATGCTGACGATGATGCTAGCATGATCGAAAGGGCTATTAGGTGCTTTGTCATTTTCATTAATTCCTCATACCTGTGCTTGAGTAACTGAGTTCCCAAACTGAAATAATCACGAGCTGTGGTGAGCTTATAGTTTGAGAATTTGAGGAATGAATATACTAATGATGGCCTAGTTGCAGTATCCAATATCGGCAAGAACTTAATGAAGCCCTATTCAAAAAAATACCTAATTAATAAAATAGTTTTAAATCAATAACTGTAATTATTGAAATCAAAAATCGAGATAGCAAGAACTGGCAACAATTGCTGCAAAAGCAATATTCGAACTTACTAATTAACTGCCAATCAGGCATTATAAGAGCAGGTCGACTCAGGCCTCTATTATTCCTTATTGGTTATTAGCCAGAACGCAGCCTCAGCTGCGTTCTGGTTTTTTTATGTATGTTGAGGTTAGTCTTGTGACAAATCTGCCCGATATAATCATTTCATCATTGGACTTAGAAAGACTCGAAGCCCTAGTTGGCTCTGATTCCGTTAGTGATGTTCTCCGTAAGCTCAACCTGGAAGAGGAGCTTGAGAGAGCGACAGTTGTGGATTCACGTCATATTCCAGAAAACGTTGTTTCCATGAATTCGACGATCCAGCTCTCCATTTCCTCTTCTGAAGCACCATTTTATTTAACTCTGGTGTATCCCAGAGATGTCAAAGAAGATGGTTCTACTCTATCAATACTCTCCCCCATTGGAACAGCTCTATTAGGCATGAAACAGGGAGATGAGATTTATTGGCCAAATCCGGGAGGTAAGAACATTAAAGTCAGAATTGAAAATATTCTTTATCAACCTGAACGAGCTGGTGACTATCACAGGTAGTCATTTGAAAAGCATTTGAGTGGAAATAATGGTGCTCATCCTCGTCGGATTTTTTGGATCACTTTCTAAATGTTATTTCTAGAGAAGGCAACTTCATAACTTTGCCAATTCTTATTATGCTTAGTTTGAGCGCCGCTACTTTAATTGCCACAAGGAATGTGGCATTCCTGTCCGGATACATTTCAACTGCTTGATGTTAGAGATGTCATCATCCTGAGCGACCTGCCTCTTAGTATTTATCTGACAATATCATTAGCAGGTGGACGCTTAGGACCTTCTATTCTATTGATGTCAGTTGAAAAGGCGTTTGGTGCTAAGGTACCAGAATATTTTGAAGCGCTAGCTTTTAAGATTTGATAACTCTGTTGTGAACATAATCTTATAAAACTGGATGAATGCATATCTGGCAGTGATGGGTTAATTATTGTAAACATAAAGCAGATAGAGTTAGCCTAATGCAAACATCAACAGACATCTTGTTATGTCCTCTGACTGCCTTTTTGGCAATAAATAAATATCAGTAGTAATCTTACCCGCTCTTAAATTACCCTTAATCGTTTGGGGTGTAATTTTCTTTTTTGATAGTTCATTACTTATATCAGAAGAGGTTTGGTCCTCAAAAATATCATCGAACTCGATATTTTTTAGATTAAGTTTGAAAGTATCTATCAGTACTCGATTAACTTTGGAAATACGACCATTAGAAATTTCAACTGCACCGAATAGGTTCTGTTCGAAGATGACTTTCCATTCATCCAGACTCGATTTCAAGGTCCGTTCAATCTCTTTAAGCTCAGTGATGTCCTGGTTAATTTCAATAGCGCCAATGATATTTTGTTCGAGATCATACAGTGGTGTCGAATACATGGTTATGGTGCGTCGCATACCATCAAAGGCCTCAATATTCACAACTTCTGGTCGACTGGTTTCTCCTTTTTTAACAGCCCGAGCCAGAGTCCAGCCTTCAGCGCCAACTTCTTCCCCCGACTTATCCCACCAACCTTTGTATTCTCCATACTGTTCGAGACCAACATATTTTGCACCGCCCCAGATTCTTTTGACTTCCGAGTTTGCCAGACAAATATTGCCTGTTTCATCAGCAGCCCATAACCCTACAGGGATGAGTTCTACTATTTTTCTCATCATATATTCGCTCTTTTCCAGAGCGGTTTCGGCATTCTTTCTGGCAGTTATATCAGTGCTGACACCAATAACTTTTGTTGGACGGTTAGCTGCATCAAATGTGAGTTTGGCTCGAGAAGTAAACCACTTTTCAGAGCCATCATCCCCTGTGACGGTAAAATCCCAACTGTAAGGTTGCTCCTGCCCGAATGTCTTTTTTAACTTCTCTATTGGTGTGTGAACAAACGGCAGCATGCAGTTCGGCAATGCCTGCTCTTCTACCCCAAAAACAGTTTCAGCATTAGGCGATAGAGTCACTGTACCTGTTAGTACATTCCATTCCCAATTAACGATTTCAGCCATCTCAAGCGCTGATTTCATCCTGGCCTCGTTAGCCATGATTTCATCTAGATATTCACGGCGCATATCCGTCATTGGATTGTTATCTGGCATGCTGTCTTTGAGGCTGGCAATGGCTTCATCACCGTAACGTAACCATATCCAGTTCACATCCAAATAATCTGCCAGAACCCGAAGATTGTCATATTCAATCTCGCCTCCTTTGGTCCACCTGCTGACTGAAGGAACCGAGGTGTTGACTGCCTTCGCCACTTGAGCCTGGGTCAGACCTTTTTGTTTAAGTAGTGCCTTTAAACGGTCACCAAATCCATTACGTTTCATTTCATTCTTCCAGCTGCCAATCCTGCGGAAAATAGGCACTTTTTGCCGATTATGTTGTGTTCGCGAATCTTAACACGAACTGCTTCTGGCCCATTATACATGCACTTTATTACCTTCTGCGTAATTTATTACTTGACACGTTATTATTGCAGCGATATAACTAGAATCGTAATCAGCAGATTTCTCTCAGCATCTTCTATTTAGATGCTGACACCTCGAATAACTAGCTGATTACGAAACTATTAATTTTTAAGGAGTGTGCGAAATGAAATTAGCGCCATTTATCTATGCTGCAGTAACTACTGCCAGTATTGCCGTAACGACCTCTGTTTTTGCCCATGGAGTTGAAGTCCCTCAAGGCAGCAAAAGAATTCAGATTTTCAAAGACGCGGCTTCTATGCCAATTGCTTCGATGAACGAGCCTGGCGTGAATGCCTATTTTGAAGACATCGTTGGTTCATCTGACCCTCGTGCCCCTATTTCCTGTGGCATGTTCAAAATCGAAAAAGGCAATGCGCTTGTTTACACCTTCGATTATGACGACACCAAAATCATCATCGATGGACATATTTATTTCGATGATGGGACCCAGAAAGTGAAAGGTGAAGTCGGCGATGTGCTTTTCTTCCCTAAAGGTTCAACTGTCTCGTTTTCGTCTGACGACTATGGTGTAGCTCATGCCTGTGGTCAGCGAAAACTCTTCTAAAGCGACGCTTTTAAACCATGTAGGAGGAGAGAGAGATGAAATTATCCTCATTATGTCGTTTACTTCCTTTTTGCACAGCGGCACTGATCCCGGTTCATGCAGATACTAATCTGACTGACTTAACTAACGGAGATCCGTTCTTTTACACAAGCGACCGAAACATAACTAAAGACGATAAAGAAAAGGTACTGCTTGGGTTAGGACGGCCCAATACGACGCATTCACAAATCCCTCATCTGCCCGTTTATTTCGGGTACATGAATACGAATTCAACCTATCGCTTCGTGAATATCGTTGAACAGGTATTCACCATGGTTGGTGAGGGTAAGCATGGCCTCTGGCGTGTCCAGGAAAATGGCACTGTTCGGATGTATCGCAAAAAGGGAGCTGATGGCTTAGCAAAAAATGCCAATGTCTTTGCTGATGATGCAACCCAAATCATCAAACAGAACTACAGCTCATATCTACCTCATGAGAGTTGGTCGGGATATAAATACCCCGATCAAAAACTGGCTGAAGACGGGAAGTTAAACTTTGTCGATTTACCGATCAGCCATCCCATTTTTGAAGGCAAATACGCTGATCATGCTCCCATAGACTTATCGAACTGGTATTGCACCATGTCGGCGAATGACTATCCCTATGCCAAAAAAGCGATGGATTTTGCATTCAGTCAGCCTGCTGCAAATGAAGTTGGCCCCTTGGGTAAGCGTGCAGGTCTCGATGTCGATGAGAACTACACCAAGGTTCTGAGACTCGAGCATTTCCCTGATGCCAGATCCTGGGTGAATGTCGGTCAGGAAGGTAAAGATGCGACTCATGTGAAATGGGAGGCTATCGACAGAGAAAAAACCCGGGCTGAGTATTACCTCGTTGAGCGCCCTTTCTTCAACAAGCCTTACCTGTTTGTCACAGCAGTCTATGACAACGTCAATAACAAAGACCACCGTTACATCAGACCTGATGGTCCTTATTACAAATCAGTTAAGGAAAATGGGCACGACGTTAAAACCACGCTGACACAGGCCCCAAGTTTTAACCTGGAAAAAGGCGGTGAAGGTCAAGCAGTTGGTTTGCCGGTCTACGGAGTTCACCATCCGAACCGAGCTTTTTATGGCGGCGGCGGTGCCTGCCCTATGAAAGGCGGTGACTGGGGACGCTACCCTGACATCACTGGCGGTTCCGGCTGGCCTACTCAGTATGAGGAAGTGACACCACTTTGTGACTCCGTACTGGTAGACATTAAGTTTTTCACCAACCTGGATGGCCGAAGCTGGAATGACCCTAACAAATACCTTGCTAATGCTGGTGTTGGGACTAAAGAAGTCAGCTACACCATCCAGCCTGGTGAATATGGCCAGTTCAGCGACCCCTATCATACTGAGCGCGGCGTGGAAAATCCCGAAGCCCAGTCCATCCCCGATGAGGTCACGCTTACCTATCCGACTGTGAGCGAACCTGTTGAATACATCGAACCGCCTGTAGCCAACTTGGTACATGGAATGGTGCCTACAGAAGCGTCAACTTGCCGCCCTGTAATGCAGGCCTCACTTGATGAGGATTTACTCAAATGAACACTTTAAATTTAAAAACTTCGCTATCTCTGGTTGCATTGTCAGTACTTTCTCCTGGCGTTATGGCAGAGGAAGGCCCAGCAGAAACCGGACCTGCGAAAGCCGCGAAAGAGACATCTAGCTTTGTAGATGCACTCGACCGGGATACTTTTCTTGGAGGTAAGTTCAGCACCTGGGTGGAATTTGCCTCTGATTATGTCTTTAGAGGTGAGTCTGAAACCAACGACGGCAAAATTCCCTCATTGAAAGGTGCCATCACCTGGACACATCCTAATGGCATTTATCTGGGCTATTACCTCGCCAACAACCTGTTTCCCGGTGATGATGCTGAAGGCAACAACCCTCATATCAATGCGATTTGGGGACCTTATATTGGGTATGCCAAATCGGATATAGCCGGAACAGGCCTGAACTATAACGGCATGCTATTCCAGTATGTGTATCCAGGTGATAGAGACTCAAATTACCTGGAAATGTTTAATTATGTCGATAAACAGTTCGGTCCGGTTAACCTGAAGCTGGAATACTCACCCACCATCACTGACTGGTTTGGGGTGGAAGATTTACAATCTCATAACATTGCCTTACATCCCAGTATCGAGCTTCCTTATGAGTTCACCTTGTCAGGCGGTATTGGCTACCAGTTTTTTGACAATGATGGTCCCAGCCTGGATGCCAATGGAGATGGTGATGAAGACATTGATTGGGCGCACTGGAATATTGGTGTGAGCAGAAATGTTTTCGGCTTCAATGTCGATTTGCGTTACCACGATACCGACATCAAAAAAGGCGAACATGACTTTTACGGTTTTGACTCCAATCATCAAATTGTTGATGAGCGGTTTGTGGTCTCGGTATCTAAATCCTTCTAAATTTAGCTATTTGTTTTCAGCTTGAGGTCTTGATGGCCTCTTCTCTCTTACCTTGGGCGTCTATGCGCCCAAGGTTTTTTTATGTCGACCACCTAGAGTCAACTAAGCATATGATTACAACGCTTTGTGAAGAAAAGTCAGGATGTCAGAATAAAACTGCATTACATAGCTCTTATTGCTCATATAGCTTCACTAATATAGGACAGTAAAATGATTGAACCGGCCATTACTTTTCCTACTCAAGTATCACTGTCATCACTCGTTCATAGCCTGATATATATCTTAGGTGCAGCAGGGATGATCTTTCTTTTGTTCGGTTTGTTGCTAATCGATGCTGGTACAGTAAAAAAACAAAATGCATTCACCTCGGGCGTGGAAAAGCTTGTCGGCTTTTTCATAGGTTTTGGCACCTATCTTTTAATTGGCTTTGGTCTGTGGCTCGCACAATACTACATAATGCGTGGCGACTCTCTGGTTGACAGCATTTCTGATTGGTGGCTTGGCGGTGCAATGACTAACTCACTGGCCCAGGCTATCGATCCAGCCAGATTTTCCCATCTAAACGAATATCAAATCTTCTTGTTTTTCCTGGCCTGCACCGCAGGGATAATCAATGTGTTGCTGCATTTTGCCATCTCAGAACGAATGAAAGCGTCTGCATATTATCTGACCTGTATTGTTGCTGCCTTAGGCTCATCACTGCTCAGTTGGTGGACATGGGGATCAGTCGGGCCTTTGACTAATTCCGGCTATCATGATTTTTTTGGTGTTGGCTTTGTCTATTTATTTCCGGCTGGTATGGCTATGGTTATGGTGGCTAAACTCGGCCCAAGACCAGGCATATTCTCCGAGGCAAAAAAACCTCATTTGAGTCATTACAGCAATCCGGTTTTTGCCACTATCGGTACTGTCATGATTTTCGCGGCCCTGCCTATGGTCATTATTTCCTGTCTGTTCTTTTTTGAAACATCAGGCTTTGCTGTCAGCGTGACGATGGCAGATACCAGTATTGGCTTGGTATTGAACAACTATGGAGCCGCATGGTTAGGAGGCATGCTGAGTGGTACTTTAATGGCTTATATAAAACGTAACTACAATTACCTGCTTTTAGGTCCTTTCGCTGGCTATGTATCAGGTGCTGCTGGTTTCGATGTATATCTGCCCTGGCAAATGATACTTGTTGCGATGTTTGCACCGGTCATCGCGGCGCTAGTTGATACAAGTCTTCGACGTTACCGGATTGATGAAGCTAAACTGATCCCGCTGTTTGCAGGTGCAGGCAGTTATGGCCTGATAATGGTTGGCATAATGCATTCTGGTACACCTCGAAGCGGTTACTATGGAGTGTTTGATGGTGATTTTGCGTTTCAACATGCCATAGTCAGTCTTCCTATGCAGTTTCTTGGAATTGTTATATGTTTAGGTATGGGGATTGCTATTGCTACTATTCTTGTATGGACTCTTGAACGCACAACGGGTATCCGACTTAGTAAGAGTGCAACCAATGAAGGTCTTGACTATCATTATTGGAAAATAACTCAGCAATCAGAAAATTGAACTCTTCACCCAATGCATCACATGAAAACAAAAACAGCTTTAACAAATATAAAGATAGACATATAAAAGTGTAGGCTTATGAATGATATTTCTTAACGATGCACAGAGTAAATGCGTAAAAGGCTCAATATGTCGCTTCAAGTCCAAGGACAAGCAAACCTAGCTATCCGGCCGTGTCCCAGTGACGCCCCAAGAATACTAGTGCTCAGACCTTAAAAAGAGATAATTTTGTTTGCAGCCTGCTGGCGGCTTGATCAAGTTCATTGCCCACTGCACGTAATTGCTGCGCCCCTTTTGATGTCTGGTGAACCAGACGAGCAACCTCCGAGAGGTTATGATTGACTTCCTCGCACACCGCATTTTGCTGTTCCGTAGCTGATGCAATCTGCAAGGTCATATCAGTGACTTCTTCAATAGCCTGGTTGATGTCATTCAACACCGCTTCTGCCTCTTGCGCCAGCCCCACTGTTTCTGCCACATGTTGACCGCTTAGCCGAAGCATTGATGACGCCTCCTGATTACTCTGCTGCATGTGAATAATCTTGCCATGAATATCAACAGTGGCCTGCTGAGTCTGGATTGCCAACATCCCAATCTGCTCTGCCGCTGAGGAAAAACCGTTTTTATTATTGCTGGCGGTTGTGGCTTCATCGGCAACTTTAAGCGCCAAATTATTTGTCTCTTTTGCGATCTCCTCGATAACTGACAGCGTCAGAACTATGTCATGGCTGTATTTTTCCAGCTCATCTAAGGCGCCTTTAGACTGGTGAACAGACTCACTGACACGGTTAATGGACTCGGCTTTTTTCTGCACCACTTCAGTCCCTATCGTTGCCGCATCATTGGCGTGCTGAACTAATTGCGAGGTTCGCTCGGCATTGTTGGCAATTTGCTCTGCTGAAGCGGCCATTTCTGTCATAGCCAGCACCATATCCTCAATCAGGCTCTCCAGTTCCAACATCTGGATACTGGTTTCCACACTGATCTTCCGCCCGTCGGCTGATAGGGAAGTGACATCACCGGCTACCGGCAGTAATTGCTGAACCAAGTTATGCAGCTTTTTGATGAAAGTATTAAGAAGGCCAGACAGTTTGCCTGTCTCGTCACGGTAGCTAATATTGAGCCGCTGGGTCAGGTCGCCCTCCCCCTCGGCTATTGAAGCCACCAAATCTGTCATTTCTGTCAGAGGTCGGATACTTTTGCGAGCTACCAACCAAATCGAAGCTACACCAATTACTGACAGAAATAATCCAAGTATTGTGGTTGTGCTTATGAACCGGTTCTGTGCAGCCTCAAGAAACTGTTGTTGCTTGACCACATCTGCCATCACTATCTCTTCAGGCACTTCCAAGTAGGCGACCCAACGTTGCTGATTGCCTGGCAAATGAAACGGCTTAAGAACAATGAATCGCTCTTTGGAATTAATGATCTTTGTATCACCACTTTGTGCTACTTCTTTGAGCTTTTCACTTATCGACGTTTCCAACACAGTCAGGTTCTGACCAATCAAATCTGAATCCTGGCTGTGGCCGGAAATAATGCCTCTGGGACTGACTAGTAAAGTACGTCCCTGGCCATTGTAGAGTCCCGAATCCACATCACTAATCACTGACTGCAGGAAATTGGCCGATATATCCACACCAGCGATACCAATAAAGTGGCCATCCTGTTTGATCGGAGCCACCAGACTGGTGAGCAAAACCTGCTTATCTTCTACTGGATAAAGGTAGGGATCGATAACGCAGCTTTCGCCACTTTCTTTGGAGCAGAGGTAATATTCCCCCTCCCTGATACCATTTTTATCAAGGCTAGTATTTTCAAGACCTTCGAGTAAAGCCACCGAAAAACCGTTGTTATCTCTGGTGACATAGGGCATAAATCGCCCAGTGACATCACTGCCATGGGTCTGTTTTGCAAGATCATCGGCACCATCAATCGCATTGGGTTCGAAAGCCACATAAGTTGCAAGAAAATCGGGATGATCCGCCAAAGTTTGCTCCAGCATACGAATGGCCAAATCCCGCTTGTCTAGATTGCCGTTTGTATTAACAACAGCCTCAATTGCAGAAGCACTAGCTTGAATTGCATGTATGGCAGACTGGAGCGGCATGGATAATTCCACTGACGTATCGCTGGCCAACACACGAAGGTAATCTTCAACTTGACTACGTGTTACTTCAGAGCTCTGACTAGAGAGAGTCTGCTTGATTTTATCAAACTGCCATAGACCCACAAAGGCAGCCATCATAACAACGCTAAGAAGGCCAATCCCAGCCCAGATACTAAAACGTTGTTGAATGGAAAAATGCATTTTTTACTCCCTAAATGTCATTCATCAAGCTCTGTTTGATACAAGAACCTACTTCAGAGCTTTTCTGGGGGGCAAATCTGTCACATTTTTTGTTGCAGCGCAATTATCATCGTTTCACCAGAAGAAACTTCCGTTCAACGTTTTCTGTATAAACGCATAATGACCATTAAGTTATTATGGCATCAACCATTAAGTACCGTGACACTTGAAATTATCGCCCACCAACTGACGACCATCGACATCCTGGGTAATCACATCAATTGTCTCCTCTATGGTCGCTTGAGTTCAGGCCATTTTGGGCTTACTGCAAATATGGGTCATGCTAATAACCAGTGCACCCATGCATGCAAGATAATCGATAATATTTAGGATTGTTGCTCGTACTGATGATGATTTTTTTGTTGCATAAAATTAGCGACTAATATGCCAATTTCGTACAAAATCCACATTGGTATAGCCAGCATAAATTGAGAAATAATGTCAGGTGGGGTAATGATCGCGCCGACAATGAACGCGCCGACAATTACATATGCTCGAGCCTGTTTTAGTGCGACGACGCTAACCATACCTGCTGCGACCATAAGCACCACTGCCACTGGTGTTTCAAAGGCCAGGCTGAAAGCAATGAAAAGGCTAATGGCAAAGTCTAGATATTTACCTATGTCTGTCATCACCGCAACACCCTCTGGTGCAGTGCTAGTGATAAAACCGAACACGACAGGAAAAACAAGGAAGTAGGCAAAGGCCATCCCACAAAGGAAGAGTAAAACGCTGGTGAGTACCAAGGGAACAACAAGATGACGCTCGTTAGCGTACATCCCGGGGGCGATAAAAGCCCAGATTTGGTAAAGCGTAAAGGGTGAAGAAATGATAAAGGCGGCCAGCATCACCACTTTGAGTGGAACAAAGAATGGTGTGGTGACTTCGGTAGCAATCATTTGTCCTCCCTCTGGCAAGGCTAGCAGCAAAGGGGTCGCCAAAAACTGATAAATATCGTTGGCAAAAGGGACTAAAGTGAGCATGACCACCAAAACGCCCGCCACGATTTTTAATAATCGGTTACGAAGCTCCAATAAGTGGCTGAAAAATTCTTCTTTACTACTCAAGTGGAGATTCCTTCGGGTTTAACAGTGGTTTTTGATTGCTCAATCTCTGTGTCTAACGAATGAGTAACGTCTGGGTCCGTTGTCTCTGAAACAGTTTCAGGGCGACGAATCACCTCAGCGACCGGTTGCATGCCTTTACGAAGTTCTTCATTTAAGCCTTCGTTTTGCAGTTTTAGCTCCTCCTGCAAACGGAGCAAGTCGTTATTTTTCAGCTCCTGGTCAATGTCGTTTTTAATAGCACTCATAAAGCGCTGCATGCGTCCGACCATAACACCAAGCGTGTGCGCTACCTTTGGTAGTTTGTCGGGGCCAATAACAATCAGTGACACCAAGACGATCACTACGAGCTCTGGGAAGGCGATATTAAACATAGAAAGCTGAGCTTATTGTTTATGTTCAGCTTTGCTGCTCACGCTGTCAGTTTCATTGACAGCGTGTTCGATGACGCCGCTGCCAGACTGTTCTTCATTCATAGCTTGTTTAAAACCTTTCACCGCACCACCTAAATCACCGCCCAGGTTGCGGAGTTTTTTGGTGCCGAAAACGAGGGCAACCACCACCAGAACAACTAGCCAGTGCCAAATGCTAAATGAACCCATTAATTTGTCTCCTTAAAATTATGTGGAAAGACTGAATTTGTGTAGCCCTATTGCCATGAAAGATTCAGTGGCGTGATCGCTCCAGTGTTTCACTCGGGCACTCACCGAATAGCTCCCGGTAATAACGGGCGAACAGGCTCATATGCCAGAAGCCCCAATGTGAGGCGACGCAGGCGATGTTATTGATCTGTTCAGCCTTGTACTGGAGCTCTGCCCGGATTTTGTGTAAACGAATGTTCCGCATATAAGCCACTGGCGTGATCCCCAGAACCTGTTGAAAAGCATGGTTAAGACTGCGACGGCTAATGTTCAACTTGATGCAAATATCACCAATGGTAAGCGGATCACAATACTGAGCCAGTGTAAGCTCACGGACACTTTTGACGATATAACGGTGAACACGGTATTCATGGTGTCGACTATTGTTTTTACTAGCTGCTACCAGTGCCTGCACACAAATATGGAAGACATTGTCCTCAAACTGGCGCCAACTATGCGGATGACTGATCCCCTGTTCACTGTTTTTCACCATGTGTTCGGTGCCAATGTATAAGATGGCCAACAACTGGCTCTGGATGGCAGGTGGCAACGCCTCCACGGGGTTCACCTTATTCATGAGGGGGCGAAGTTCAATCTTTTCCACCCTTTCTGCGTATTCTTCAAGTCGCTCACCAGAAATAACGGCAGCCGTGATTTCAGATGAATGAGAAGTCCTGAACAGCAATTCATCATTTTTATCCAACGTGATGAGTGAGTTTTTACTCAGCTTGCTGCCACTCCATAGGGCATCTCCTTCAACAATAGTCGGTAAACCAATGACATAACTGTTGGGCGGGGCACTGGCGAGCTCATCGACAGAGCGGTTCATCGCTTCGCGGAAGATCTGCACTCCCTGCGAGGCTACACTGATGATCGAGCCTGAAAACTGACCTTTGTCCAATTGCGTATAGTCTTGTGACCACATAGGCAGTGATGCTGCCTGTTCCAAGACATCTGCTAACTTACAATGAACCGTGTCAAGTTCTAGTTTATCTTGATGATTGCCTAACCATATCTCTTCATGTTTCACGAGTCTCTCCCTTCAACCAGGTTGTCGTGATGGTCGGACTTTATTGTATTTATTAGAAAAGTCCTTGATGCTGCCTATGTTGTTATTTTTATTGGGCCAACGACCGGTCCAAATATAATAGTTTGTTTTTCAGACTTGAATAGTACAAATCGGCAACACTTGATTCTGCTAACTGATTGAATTTATAGGAAGGTAGTAGTTAACAAGAGTGCGAACGCATGCTGGACTTGGACGAGAAGTGTCTCTGAGCTATCGATTCACAGTGCCCCTTTTTACACTGAGCGAGTGTTAGAGTGATCATCCCACAGTTCAGCCGCACTGTCTCTAATCCCTTGGGGCTATAGGAGTAAAACGTAAACCCACACGAATATCTGGTTCGAACCACACCACTCAGTTGATAGTTGAGCACTCAGTAATGACTTGAGAGCAAAAAGTTCATCACCATTCAATCCCTTAATAGCAAGATTCGGCAACACTCATACCGAATTTCACCCACTCCGAACACCAATGCCAGTTTTTGATACGGGAAAGATTTCCTGCTGGCTATAGTTGTTACGAAATTATTTCATCAACAACTAGTGACCCATGGTCCGAGGAGGAGAGAGTGAGAACGGATATAAACGCTGGCAATTACAGCCAGTCATCCCAGGTCAAGAATGGTGCAGCCTGTGTACCAGATGCGATCAGTTTTTCTGAGTCAAAGTCATCCGGTGCACGTTTCGCCATTATGTTATCGGCAATTGTAGTAGGTGTCACTGTCGGCACGCTGTTTAATACACAAATGTCATCTGCCCTGACCGGCATGTTCCTAGCACTGACACTAGTCGGTGGTTTTCTTTCTACTTGGTCACCGTGTGGTTATTCAAGCCTGAGTCTGTTGAGACCGGCGGGTAAATATTCAATGGGTTCAGTTTTACGCTGGACACCTACTTTCATTACTCATGCAATTGGTTATGCCATTGGTGCTCTGATGTTGGGTGGAGCACTGGGGCTGGTTGGTGCTTTCCTTTTCGATCAGCTGGCATTTAGCCACATGGTCATTGGGCTGGCGACACTAGCCATTGGTTATGGTGCACATCAACTGGGCTTTTTGAGAATGCCTTACCCACAACGCCGTGCACAGGTTCCGCATGATGCACGTTTTCGTTTCCGGTCATCAACCATTGGCCTGCTCTACGGCTACGCGCTTGGCATGAATTACCTAACTTATGTGCAAACCCCGACACTTTATATCGTCACGGGTGCTGCATTGCTGAGTGGCGACGTCACTACGGCTATCACAATCATCGGCATCTTCAACATCGGGCGCTGCCTGCCTGTTGCGGTGAACTTTTTGCCTATCACTAACCAGTCCGTGCAGGCCTGGCTGGCGAAATGGCAGGAACGTGCTGTTGAACTGGATGGGTTCCTCCTGCTGTCAATCGGTGCTGCTGCATTAACCATGCTGACGCTGTAAACACAGGCGTGACTTAATCCTTAACTCTTAATAAACCAAAAATAGTTTGGAGGAGATATGACACTATTTAATCTTAAATCAAAGCTGCGACAACAGGGTGTAGTCGGCGGTATTGCTGCGGCAGCTTTGATGACTGCAGCTTATCCAGCATTAGCAGATATTGCCATCGAAAATATGACGCTTGAAGTGGCGCCACCGAGTGACTCAAAACGCGTTTATGTCACCGATCCGGGCCATTTCCAAATGACCTCTCAGGTGTTCACCATCGACGGTAACAACAACAAAATTTTGGGCATGTCTGATGCCGGTAAACTGCCTCACGTACTGGTCGGTGATAAAGGCAACTTTATGGCTATTGCCAACACCTGGTATGACCGTATCGCCCGTGGTAACCGTGATGACTATATCGAAGTCTTCGATACTCAAACTCATGATGTCACAGCAGACATTGATATTCCTGAAGGTCGTTTCCTGACCGCTGTCTTTACGCACATGGCGACGTTGAGTACCGACGACAAGCACATGATGTTTCAACAGTTCTCACCAGTACCGGCTGTCGGTCTGGTTGATCTGGAAGAAAACAAGTTCGTAAAAATGATGGATACACCGGACTGTTACCACCTGTTCCCGGCACCGGAACAGAACGTGTATATGCACTGCCGTGACGGTTCTATGCTGAAAATCAACTATGACGATGAAGGAAACACGACTCAGACTCACAGCAAAGTTTTCCATCCGGAAGACAGCTATCTGGTGAACGAGCCTTATTACTCAGATGTGACTAACCGTCTGGTATGGCCAGATTACGAAGGTCGTATCTATCAGGCAAAACTGACTGCTGACGGTGCAGAGTTCATGGAGCCTATCGATGTTTTCACTGAAGCCGAGAAAGCAGAAAAATGGCGTCCAGGTGGTTGGCAGTTGGTCACCGTTCATAACGACAGTAATGAACTGTACCTGCTGGCTGACAAGCGTGGCAAATGGACACACAAAACGCCTAGCCGCTATGTGTTTGTAGTTGACGCCAACACAGGCAAACGTCTGCGTAAGTTTGAGCTGAAGCATGAAATCGATTCGATTGCTGTAAGTCAGGATAACAAACCGTATCTGTTTGCTGTATCGGCAAATGAACAGACTCTTTACACCTTCGATGCTAAGACAGGTAAGAAAATCGGTGAAACGGCAGGACTCGGCCGCTACCCGCACATTCTGACCCTGCCTCAGGATAGTGAGTAAGCCATGAACTGGGTTATTAACGATCCTGCCCTGACAGTACTGGCCACACTTTTTGTGGGGCTGGTACTGGCTGTGGCCGCCATTTCCAAGCTCCGTCGCCCTGACGAGTTCCAGGGTGTTGTCGACAACTACCGTTTGCTGCCAGCTTTTCTGGTCAAACCGGTGGCCAAGCTTTTGCCTTGGGTCGAGTTGGCATGTGCTGTCGCCTTGATGGTACCGCCAGTGCGTGAAATGGCGGCCTGGGTAGCAATGGGCCTATTCGTGGTGTTCGCTCTGGCCTTGGCTATCAATGTCGGTAGAGGCCGGACTCACATCGATTGCGGTTGTGTACGTCGCCCAACCAGTAAAAGTCGTATTGGCATGTTCCATGTCCTGCGAGCGCTATTCCTGGCTGGCGTAAGCACCTTCATCGCGATGAGTTCGCTGGATGTGGCCAGTGTGCCTCTCGCATCGTGGCTGATTGCTGTCGCTTCGGCAGCGATGATGGCGATGCTCTATGTAGCAGCTGATGTGATGGTAGGTCTGCCGAATTCCCGCGAATCAAGAACCTAATTTTTAGTAAGGAAAATTACAATGAGCTTCGATATTCTTATTGCTTCAAACGTGCTGCTCTGGGCCGCTTTCCTGGCGCTCGCAGCACTCATGGTCGGTGTCATCCGACAAATTGGTCTGTTGCATGAACGTTCAGCACCACTGGGCGCCATGATGGTAGACCACGGACCCGACATCGGTGATAAATCACCTGTCTTTAACGTGAAGACCTTCACCGATGAAAAAGATCTGCTCGTGGGTCGTGCCATCACGCCAGGTCGTCCAAGCCTGCTGATGTTCACCGGTCCTTCCTGTCCTGTCTGTGCCAAGTTGCTGCCGATTATCCGTGATGTAGCAGCAACAGAAGGCGCAGACGTCATTTTGATCAGTGACGGTACCGCGGCTGAACATCGTGAATTCCTGAGCAACCACCCGCTGAAAAACGAGCTTTATGTCAACTCACCAGAAATTGGTATGCGCTATCAGGTATCAAAAGTGCCATACGGTGTCTTGCTGGATGCAGATGGTGTTATCAAAGGTAAAGGCCTGTGCAACACTCGCGAACACGTTGAAAGCCTGTTTGAAACCATTCGTCTTGGTCACGCTTCACTGCAGAGCTACCTGAAAGATAGCTCTACCGCTAAAGAAGTGACAGTCAGCGAGCACCTGCACTAATCATTCACTTGAGAGTAGAACCAAAAATATAACGGAGAAGGCAAATGACAAAGAAATTAGGATTTGACGCAGCGATTGAAAAACTGAGCCGTCGTACCGCCAATAAAACCGGTCGTCGTAGTTTTGTCGGCAAACTGGGTGGTTTCCTGGTAGGTGCCACACTGCTTCCATTGCTGCCAGTTGACCGCCGTGGTCGTCTGAACAGCGCTCACGCTGCCGATGCCAGTGACTTGGATGCGGCAAGAGCAGGTTGGCAGCCACAGGATCAGGACCCACAATCCTGTGATTACTGGCGTCACTGTTCTATCGACGGTAACGTCTGTGACTGCTGTGGTGGTACGCTGACCTCCTGCCCTCCTGGCACCAGCCTTTCACCCAGTTCCTGGGTGGCCAGCTGTTATAACCCAGGTGACGGTCAAACTTATCTGATCGCTTACCGCGACTGCTGTGGTAAACAGACCTGTGGTCAATGTGCGTGTCTGAACACAGAAGGTGAACTGCCGGTTTACCGTCCTGAGTTCTCCAATGACATCGTATGGTGTTTCGGCGCAGAAAATGATGATATGACTTATCACTGCACCATTTCACCGGTCGTTGGTAAGGCCAGCTAGGTTGGTCAGAGGCCCTCTGTAATGATGAAAATCAGAAGCCTCGTCATGTTGGCATGCACGGTATTTTCCGTGCATGCCAGTTTGGCAGAAGACAAGATCACGCGGAGTGACTATCAACGTCCCGAGGCCATTCCGGCTCCGGCAAACAACCCGCTGACTAAAGAAAAAACGACGCTGGGCAAAACCCTGTTTTTTGACCCGCGTTTGTCACGAGATAAAGGCATGTCCTGTGCGACATGCCACTCACCGGATCACCGTTGGAGCGATGGCCGTGTTGTGCCGTTGGGTTCTGAAGAACTCACACAGCCGAGACGAACGCCCACTGTCATGAACAGTGCCTGGCTTAAAGCATTAATGTGGGATGGCCGTGCCAACTCACTGGAAGCACAAGCGGTGCTTCCTATCACCACACCGCATGAAATGAACTACAACATGAAAGAACTGGTTCAGCGTCTGGATGAGATCAAGGGCTATCAGCCCCTGTTTGAATCTGCATACGGTGATGCAGAAATCACCTCGCAGCGCATTGCCAAGGCACTGGCGACTTTTCAGCGCACACTGGTATCTAATACTTCAAGCTTCGACCGTTGGGTGGAAGGCAATGAACAGGCCATCAACACCAGTGCAAAACGTGGTTTTGAGGTGTTTAATGGCAAAGCCCAGTGTGCTGCCTGTCATAAATCGTGGCGTTTCACCGACGACAGTTTCCATGACATCGGTCTGGACAGTACGGATGTCGGGCGTGGCAAAGTGATACCCGTTGAAGTCACTATAATGCAGCATGCCTTTAAAACACCGACATTACGGGACCTGCCTGAAAACGGCCCATTTATGCATGACGGGTCTATGAGCGATCTGGAAAAAGTGATCAAACATTATGAAGACGGTGGCATTCAGCGTTCCAGCCTCTCAAAAGAGATGAAACCGTTCGAACTGAGCGACCAACAACGAACTGATCTGATTGCTTTTCTGAAAACGCTGGATGGTGGCCCATTAGCCATTGACCAACCCGAATTACCCAAGGAGTAGACGACGTGAGCAGGGAACTGAAACGTTGGTTGATGGGCATAGCGCTCATCATAAGCACGCTTATCTCGACGGCTGGCAGTGCCGAGCAGGTGAGTGACTCAGAACCGGTGGTTCACAATTTATCACTGACACATCACGATTTTGAAGACTGGACGTTTACGCCGAGCGCAAGTGACACAGTGGCGATCACGAACAAATCTGATATTGCACATAGTATCTATATCACCTATCCCGACGGTACTGTGGTGAATTTAGATGTACAACTTCCGGGCGAAACCTTCACCTGGAAAATTCCTGCAGCTGGTGATTATCTGCTGCAGTGTTGGATTCACCCGATCATCCGGGCAGAGATGACGGTGTCTCCTTAGTGCTTAGCAGCTAGTCTGCGGGAGCGTATATATGGCAAATGATAAACGACACAATATTGCCAATCTGGAAGACCCGGCAAAACGGGAGACCTTCCGCAATCTGTTCAAAAAGTTCGGCTTGGTAATGGTCGGAAGTATTGTTGGCCAATCAATGATTTTGTCACGCCCTGCACGCGCCGCTGAGGCGCTAAGACCGCCTGGCGCCCTGCCTGATCTGAATTTTGACGCCGCTTGTGTACGCTGCGGATTATGTGTTGAAGACTGTCCTTACGATATTCTCAAACTTGCCAGCTGGGCTGATCCGGCCCCGCAAGGGACACCATTCTTTGTTGCCAGAGAAGAGCCATGTCGCATGTGTAAGGACATCCCTTGCGCCAAAGCTTGCCCTACCGGTGCGCTTGACCGTCACATGCCAGACATCAAGAAAGCCGATATGGGCGTTGCCGTTCTGGTCGACCATGAAACCTGTCTCAATTACAAAGGCATGACCTGCAGTATTTGCTGGCGAGTTTGTCCGATTCGCGACGAAGCTATCACGCTGGAGCCTATTCAGTCAGAAAAAGGGAGGTTGCTCATTCCTACCGTTCACTCCGATACGTGCACTGGTTGCGGAACCTGTGAAAAGCATTGCGTTTTGTCCGAAGCTGCTATCCGTGTACTACCCCGTGAATTGGGATTAGGACTGTCAGGTAGGAACTCAGTCGGGAGGAGTTAGGCATGATGCAATTAGGTCGTAGCCTCTATCGGCATCGTTGGTTATTAACGCGTCGCACGGTTCAAATAGCTATTCTACTGGCGTTCGTTATAAATATACCTAGCTACGGCAAGATAGCTGAGGGTAACTTAGCCTCGAGCCTCTGGTTTGGTGAACTGAAATTGACCGATCCATTTATCCTGCTACAGAGTTTTTTTGCTGGCTCGTCGATTGCGATGCCAGCCTTGATCGGAGCACTTATTGTAGGCAGCTTTTATGCCTTCTTCGCCGGTCGGCTTTATTGCAGTTGGGTTTGCCCCATCAATTTATTGACCGATCTGGCTCACTGGTTACGTAAAACGCTCAATATCAAAGGCAATATGAGTCTGTCACGTAGCCTGCGCGTATGGATATTGGCTTTTGCCTTAGTATTGTCGTTTTTAGGTGGCACGCTGGCTTGGGAAATGGTGAATCCCATCACGCGGTTCCAGCGCGAATTAGTGTGGTTTTCCTCTAGTGGCGCCATGTTGCTAGGCGCTTTATTTTTATTTGATTTATTCGTCAGTCGCCGCGCATGGTGTGGGCATCTGTGTCCGGTAGGCGCGTTCTATGGTTTGCTGGGTCGATATGGACGCCTTAAAGTCACCGCAACACCTAACGAAAGCTGCGATACCAATGGTTGCTCACGCTGCGTTGCTGTCTGCCCTGAACCACATGTACTGGCACCGGTTGTCTCAAAGCAGGCACAATCGGTCACTTCGAGCGATTGCACCCGATGTGGCGCCTGTCTGGACGAGTGCCATGAAGGTACACTGTCGATGAAGCTAGACTTAGTGGGAATGGTGAACAAAAAAGCTGAGAAGTAGGTAAGTAAGGGAACTCTCAATTCCGCAGGGTCAGTATTGACGACCCAAAGTCACGAAGAGGCCTACCGATACATGTGATACCAATCCCCGCTATGACACACTACTGAACTTCAGGTACTGGCAGAAATTATCTTCAAGAGGCGCAACCGTTATCATGGACGATGACACGTTTCAAATTGCCTGCCTGGGCGAATGCCATCGAATTAGGCTGTTGATAAAGCTGGATTTGGTGAGAATAACGACCAGAAAGGCTGAGAAGGAAAGTAGAAAAGATAAAGGTGGGTGGCTTACCACCACACCCTTATCCAGGGGTAAACAGATATTATTTTCCTAATTTCAGACTGCCACGCATCATGAAAGTATGACCAGGGAATGAGCAGAAGAAGGTATATTTTTCATTCGCGTCTAATTCACTAGTATTAAACGTGGTTGAGGTGGTTTCACCGCCACCAATGATTGGTGTGTAGGCGATAACACGGTCATCGTCTTCCGGGAGAAAGTTGTTTTCAAGACCGCGAGTAGAACCTGCTTGAGCAATCGGGTTGACATCTGATGTCTTAGCCAGAACCCAATTATGGCCGAGCCCTTCTTTTGACAATTCACCTGTGTGTTTGAAGTTGACAGTAAACTCTTTACAGTCAGAAGGAACACTAATTGACTTTGTATCATAAGCCCATGTGTCGCCTGCTGAAACATCTATTTCACAGGTGTTTGCACTTGCAAGGTTGGGTAGCGCAAAAGCTATGGGGATAAGAAAATAAGAAAAACGCATATTAACTCCAAATTAGTCACCAATTAGAGCAATCAAGTTTAATGACTGAATTTAAAAGTCAGTAGCAAAAATGAGCATTGATCGTATATGGAAAAAACTTGGGATTTTGGGGGATGTTGAATGGCTGCTCAGAAAAAATGAGGCCCAGATGACCGCCGAAAGAATAAAATCCCTAAAATTTCTCAAAAAACTCGAGAAAGCCCTTCAGGCAGGACACAAACCACTGGGAAATGGCAAAATTGGCCATCCATCATCGATGGTTAACATAGCTTTAGGCTTTTGATTTAGTTTCTTTTCAATGTATTAGAGACTCGGTAGCTTTGGTTAATCTGTTTTGGAAGGAGCCTTCTTCTCATTGATTTAATTAGCTCATCAAATAATTATATCCATACTATTACTCTATATGCCTAGATGCTCAAACACGTTGTCCGGTCCTGAACCAATCTCAACAATCTTTCCTGTAGTATTTTTAAACCACCTACTCTCTCTTTTCTCTTCAAAATAACGGTTCTCTCCTTGCCAGGTTGAATCAACGCCTGAGCTAGGTGAAAACAAAAAACCATACTCAGCTCCTGACATGGCCATGACCAACATCAGGTTTTCAGCCTCTTTATCACTAAGATAATCTTGATCTCGGCATTGCTGCCCTACCGCGAAGAAACTTCCATCGTTATTTTTAATCGCAATATCTATTCTCTTTTCAATTCCCCCTGAATTAATTAGATATGGATTTTTGATAGTTTTGTCTGGATAAACCTTTTCAAAGAGACTGGCACGATACTTAATAGCCATTTCAAATAAAACACCTCTTGATGTGTTGATCTCTACCTCAGCACTTTTATCAAGTTCCCCTGAAGTCCAGCCCATGCATTGTTCAACTTTTCTTGCCAACTCATCTGTGAAGGTGAATTTACTGCCTGGAGAAAACGCCTGAGATAGGTAGCTGTAGCTCATCTCGAGTTCTTCGGAGAGTCTCTTCAGATCGCCTCTCTGAAGATGAGCCCTGATATTTTTTTTTCTTGTTTGAGAATCCATAGCCTATTTTCCGGAAGTAAAGCTGTCGACTATTTAACCTTATCTTCCATGTTTTATCAAATTGATATTGACATTGATATTCAATATTGATATATTGAAATCTCTAATCAGGAGATTTTTATGAACATGAGCCAAGAGCAACTTCAATTCAAAAAATTTGTTGAGGCCAACGCGCCTAAAGTGGCAGCCTTGTTTGACTGGAAAAAACGGGAGGTCATTTTCTCACGAGTTGATAATTATTTAAAATTCGCGTCTTCAGGTGAAGATATGCTGACACGCTTTTTAGTTGGCGTCTGGCTACATGACAATAAGTATGGCTTTGACATGATCAGTGCAGTAAAAAGATTAGATACTCGCTACTTGAATATCATTTACAAATGGCTGAATAAACCTATTTGGCCTTGAGTATTAACACAACTTCACATGGGTGAGAGGAATATGAACGACATTCAGGCAAGCACTCTCATGATAAGCTATTTGGCATTTTCAATATCTGGTTACGAAAATGCCTATCGAGCCTGCCCAACTTAAAACGCTAAGACAAAAGCTAGACCTGACACAACGTGAAGCGGCTGAATCTGTTCGTGTTGAGAGACAAACCTGGATCAGCTGGGAACGGGACACTGGCAAGCCGACACACCGCACGATTCCCGACGGCCTGCTTGAATTATTTTGTATAAAACATAACGTCCCATACAAATCTATTGACAAAAAGGTTTACATTGTATACACTGATTAACAAATCAGCTGGCCCGAGAAGGGCCTTTTTTTGAAACATTCTGGTTTACATTGTATACCCTAAGGAGATATTGATGAATACATTGGAGAATAAGCAGGCCAGTTACGGAGAAACCTCACTCGCTTGGGCCGCTGGATTTGTAGACGGTGAAGGCTGTATCTGCATCGCAAGGCAAACCTATAAAGGACGCCCTAACGTCAGCCACAGACTCAAACTCACAGTCACCCAGAATAACTATGAGGTTCTCAGTGAGCTCCAAGGAATTATTGATGAACCCAGCTTTATTTCCATGTTGACTCGCACAGAAAAAATGAATCGAAATAGCTATGCACTCGTCTATGACAGCAAGCATGCTCTATCGGCCATCAGAAAGCTCAAACCCTTCCTTAGACGCAAACAGTTTGAAGCCAATGCGGCCGAGAAGATGTGGGAAGAAGGCATGATGGGAAAACGACCTGGCATGAAGGGATGGCCACCAGGGGTATATCAAACACGCGAAAAATGGGCCAGGAAAATCTCACGACTGAAGTGATCTACCCTCACCCTCTGCTCAGGTGAGCAGAGGGTGCTTTTCAAACATGGATGCTAGCAATGAATAAAAAATCACTTAAAGATGTCCTGAAAACACAGACAGCGGTTCGTGATGATTTCGCCTATTTTTCCGTTCAGACTGAAAAGTTGAAATCACATTTGCCTGAAGGCGAAAAGGATGTGCTTGAACTTTTCAATCATACTGAAGTAAAAGAGCTGCTTGACTTTACTCAGAGCGACAAACAAAAAGCCGTCTTGAGAGCCATGCTCAAGGAACCTTCAGTGAAGCGTGTGGCAACTATCAATGATGATGTCTTGCGAACATTAGACGGCCTCGAAGATCAGTTTCCCAATTTTTCAGAAGTTATCTCTTTATGTAAAACAAGCCTGCTTTTGAGCAGCCTGGAGCGCCCTGGCATTATTCAGCTACCTCCTATGTTACTAGCAGGCCCTCCAGGGCTTGGAAAAACGCTTTTTATGCATACACTAGTAACCAGGCTCGGCACAGACTTTTACTCACTGGACATGTCCACAGCCTCAAGCGGCTTTGTTATCAATGGCGGCAATTGTTCATGGGCCGATAGCAAACCAGGCTTCGTCTCTGACAGCCTGAGAAAAAGCAGGTTTGCAAACCCCGTCATTATGCTGGATGAAGTCGACAAAGTGTCCGGCAGTAGCCAGTTCGATCCTCTTGCCCCTTTTTATAGCTTACTTGAGGATCATACCGCCAGGAGATTCGTGGATGAATATATTGAAGTGCCAATGAACGCCAGTGCCGTCATGTGGGTAGCCACAGCCAATGAGCCTGAGCTAATCCCGGCGCCTATCCTCTCTAGAATGCATATCGTTGATATTCCACAGCCTACACGGAGTCAGGCCAGGAAAATTGCACAGTCAGTTTACACTGGCTTATTGAAAGCTAACCCTTGGGGTAAACATTTTACTCCCTATTTAAACGAGCATGCTCTCGAAAAACTGGCAAGTCTGCCGCCAAGACAGATGAAACATTGTTTGAAGCAGGCAATGGGACAATCACTACAACGTTCTGGTGGAAAATATAGACCCATCATCATTACGCACAAGGATATTCGGCCAGGCATCAGAGACAGCAGTGAGCAGAGGGGTATGGGATTTCTTGCGAAAATTTAAATGCTGTACCCCAATAACAAAGCCATCATTTATGTCTGGGCAAGAGAACTTGTACCGGGCGTTTTTAAAGCAGACTTGGTATTCGAGGTCTAAATGGAGACTTATCCTCAACAAAGTTGTCTTTGGATATTGAATATGGCGACTCTAACTCTCGCCCTTGATTTAGAAGGCGTCTTAATCAAAGATGCTGTGAGTTAGTTCCCTCGTCCTGGCCTGATGAAACTCCTATGCCAATGCGATGAACTAATTGGCAGGGATAATGTTTGTATTTTCACAACCGTGAATGAAAAACGCTTTAGGAATATCGCAGGCCGGTTAGTCTCAGATGGCTATGCACCAGAATGGTTTGCAAAAATCAGATACATTGACTGGGCTGGTGAGCACAAAGACTTACGTATCGTTGCTGTTGACATCAATATCGTCATTATCGTGGATGACTACCCGCCATATATAAAACAAACTCAAAAACACCGTCTCATCGAGGTCAATTAGTATATAGACCTTGCCATGCCGGATATGAATGATAAGGAGCTAGAGAGCCTAATTATGAAGACAAGAGAGTTTCTATCAGCCAGTATTTAGCTGTTCGGTTCAAAGGCAGAGTGGCTGCGAGACTGGTTATCGAAACTCAGGTGAAACTATGCGTGATGGAATTATTACAACTGGCAATGACCACATCGATATACACCTGCAGAGGCAGAAGCTCTATCGAGATCAGGGTCCTGAATTAGTTGACAGCTACCAAGATTTAAATAAAATCGCTACCTATCGCTCAAGTTGAGCGGCGCGGCCACTAACACCCTGTGCCGCAGCGGCGCGCGGCGGTTCCCGCGTCCGCTCCAAAGACTGGTTAGGTAAAGTTCCACCTACTAGCGAAAGCGCTCCAATCCATCCCACCATGACTGCGACGGCGGTCGCCTACGCGGATCAGATAGTCCAATTTCGGAAACGAGGTAATTCCACTTTCCGTAGTTGCAGGGCGCGCACGTAATGACGACGTTTTCCAGGTCATTGTTCCCGCCACGGGCATGAGGGACTACATGATCGTATTGAAGCCACATGGCCTGAAACCCAGCATGTTGACTCAAGTTCGTTCTACCCCAAGTAACGAACTCCGGATAAATCCGTTTTATCTTCTCACGGATTTCCTTCCGTATGACCGGGATACCGCAGAATCGGCAGTGAAACCTGTCGCGCTCATGCAGCAACTGCCGTTCCTTCGCATTGGGCATTCGAACCGGCACCCGCTGGTTCTTATCCAGCGAAGGTGGTGCTCCGGGCACCTCCCGCACCTTGATATAGGGGCTCGCGGTTCCCCAAAGTGATTCAGTCCACTCTCGGACCTTCGGATCGTTGGCCATTCCGAAAAGGCGACTCGCAAGTTCGCTTTCTCCGCGGAGATGCGCCGTAACCGCCGCATCAAGAAGGCGAGCAGCATCGAAAATCTCAGGAATTGGTTCGCGTAGGCAGTCTCTTGTTTCCATAGTTCTTCTCTTAACGCCAACGCCTCATTCAGCCGATGCGTTAGCGATCGGAGGCATTGATTTGTTAGACTTTTCTTCGGTGCCGGCATAATGGTTGTCGCCTTCGTCCCATATGTAATAGGCATTTGAAGTCGCAGCTAATAGCCCTATTACCAAGACTAATATGGCAAGATACTTCGCCATTCTGTAATTAAGCTCGCCAGATTTCACGCGCTTCCACTCATGCTTTAGGAGAGGTTTGCTTGCCTCCCTCAAAGACTCACAAGCCTTTCTCGCTTCTGCCAATTCGTTCTTATGGTAGTGCTCTCTCGTTTTATAAAGCGCAGACAGAAAGGCATCATTTAATTTTTTACCTTTCGCATTTTTTTCACTGTCATTAATTCGAAAAATTATGTCGTTGTATGATTCGTTGACCCTTGCATATATTTCTTCCACATCTCGGGCCATTTCGAATTTGTCTCGCTTATCTTCCGATCGCGCCGAATAATGAATGTACAGCGTTGATAGATATGTAAGTGATGAAATATATCGCGCGATAGAATTTCTGAGCGAATTGATCCACTCCTGCCTAAATTCCGATATTTTATTTTCTTTTGATGCCACGAGATTTGTGAATGCAAAATATCCTGCAATTAGGGCAGCAAACATTGCTCCCAATAAAACAATAGCGTTTTTCTCCATTACTCCCTCCAATCTATGTTCTCCTTGAGAGCCTAACGCCGTCGGTAACCCGCGCCGCCACAAGTGCTTTTACAAAGCGCCGCGACACTTCCCGGCGTCGGGTTCACTGGTTTGTTATGCATTCCTGATGCACTCTGGCGCCAACTTCCAGAAAATTTCAGCCGTTTCGCAGCGAGCTCGTCTAGGGTACATTGACTGATAGGGAATACATCTAGACCGTATAGCATCAAACCATCCAGTGATTTTTTCGTCTTCTTCTTTATACTTTGCAGGCACCGCCCCGGTCTGTATTTCGATATAACGCCTGACAAAATAACTCAGAAAGTCTGCAACTTGTATGAGCCCGACATTCTTGGAATCGGCGAAATAAGGAGCATCCACGATTTGGTCTAGGCGCTCTTGCTTTTTCTTCTTTTCGTAAAAAGTATCGCTCCAGCTTGGGGGCGAAAGAATCAGTTTCTGAAAGGTCACCTCTTCTTTTACTTCCTCGTCGAATATAAAAACCGTATTTCCTTTATTTTTGGCCTCTGACTGAAAGCGTTTCTGCATAGCGAGCGCAACATGAAAGCCCATTGTTTTCCAGACCGTTCCCATTTCTTCGGGAATAAGAGCCGATCCGCGGAGTTCTCCAAAGATCTCTTTGTCGATTGCGCTAAAGACAACGTGATGCTTTCTATCTGCGAACCAGTTGATAAAAAGATCGATTACATCCGAACGTTGCGGGCCATCGATTCCCTTCCAGATTCCGCTTCCGGAGTAGAAGTTCCTGGTATGTAACTCCTGCAGTTCTTTTCCGACACGCTTGGATAGGTCCTCCAGAAACTCGGTCCATTCCTTTTTCGTTACGTGCATTCGGGAACCATCAACAACTATCCCAAGGAGCACTGCGTACGGTTCCTCTCCAGTACCTGTTTCATCGCAGTAACAGAACTTCATATTCTTTCTCACTTATACATAATGCCGACAATGAGCTGCGCTTGACGGCGACCGACCTGAGAAACAGCAAAGGAAGCGAGCAGTCAAGTGTCGGACTCCATCATCCTTGTTGGGTGTTTTTTATCTAGCGCCATTTTTCACGTACTTTGATCGTTGCCTTTGGCCCCAAAATGAACGCAATCCCTCCCAGCGCCAATCCCAATATTACTCCGGGCATACCCACGATCCACAATCCCAAAAGGGGTGTACCCACAGTTATAAAAAGAACAACAATTAAAACCGGGATGTTCTTCTCATAGTATTCCCGCAGGGTAAGGGCTTTCGTTTGATCTGATCCTCCAATCCCGTCGTATAGACCTTCCACAAGCTTTCTACCTGTACTTCCGCACCGAGGACACGGTCTTCGTTCTACCGACGTCTGTTCAGGAAACGATTCACCACAATTTACACAGGTTGCTAGTTCCGTCTGATTCAATGTAGCCCTCTACACTCAGTAGAATGTTTAACGGATATGGCGATTCGTTAAACAATTTTTGGTTTTAGGGATAAATCCATTTCTCACTATAAAACATAGTTTTACCTCAATCATGTGGTATGTAGAAAGAATAATTAAACACCATACTGTAAAACACAGACAGATAGTTCAGCATAAAACTAAGTGAATGATATTTTCGAACGCGACTGTTCAGTAAACGAATTAGGCGACATCAAACTGGTTGATTCTGGAGCGTTCGCCCTTTTGAACTATGCGAGGCCAACGGCTATGAATTTGAGCATCTTCAACCTCTGGCTCCAGCGTTACCACATACACACGCTTTTCATTGCCATCTTTGGCAAGTAGCCCCTGAATATATTGTCCTTTCTGCAAGTCATACCAATGGCTCACACCTTCCAGGTCTTTTTCCATAAAACTCAGTACCGGTATTTTCACCGGTTTAGGGAAGTATTTGTCCCACCTGCCAGAATAGATAGAATCCAGCCGTGCCCATCCGGTCATGGGTAATTTACCAGGTTGCTTTTGCCTTCTCCCCCAGGCAATCAACTGTACCTCCCCATCGGTCATCAGTATGGGCAGCACAGCCTTAGGATTCGGATAAAAAATCCGGAGGACATCATCGCCATGCTGGAAGTACACACCACCGCACATCAGATGGTCTTCCTGTGTCCAGTGGGTTTCCAGGCTGGCGCAATGACATTAGGCATTTCGCTTCTGCCAATCACACGCATAGGTGCCACAGTGAATTCACCATAGCGTTCATTGATGTTATCCAGAGCCTGATTTAACGATTCACGCTTTTGCTTAGCCTGATTATCAATAAATAAGTCCTGCTGTTTGCCGTGCTCAGGCGAGAGTGCTGTGACCTGCACCTGCCGGCACTCTTGACCCAAATAGCTCCTCTCAACAAAGTCCACACAAAGTTTATATATCAAGCCGCCATCATCAGTGGTGTCATGGAGCTTCACTTTAGTCGATAGCCAGCCCTGTTCTGTCTTCACACCAATGAAAAAGGTATCTGACTGAAATTGGTGCCTTCTCAATCTCACGCCTACTTTTTCAGACATGTGCTGGAAATAGGTCAACAATAAATCTTTGTCTCGTGTGCCAGGCGGCATGACTTTCCCGTGACCTATCGATTTGGGATCTTTCACTTCTGTAATGACTGGTTCCGGATCTTTGCCTTGGGCCATCAGCCATATTCGCCTTCCCGGATTACCAAACCGTTTAGCGATAAGGCTCATAGGCACCTTTTTCATGTCACCGCATCTATGGATACCATATTGAGCTAAAAAGCTCGCTATACCCGTATTGATACCACTCAATTCGGTGACATCTTCATTAGCCAAGCGAGCTTCCGCATTCCAGGGCTCTATGATTGTTAAGCCATCAGGCTTGTTCAGCTTGGCTGCAAATTTAGCTGTCGTTTTATCACCGCTGATGCCTACGCTGCTTGTGAGCCCTGAAACATGGCTTATGGTGTCTTTAATAAGGCGGCCAATATGTTCAGCCCCCTCATATAACGACTGGCAATCGGTTAAGTCCAGAAAGGCCTCATCGACCGAGTAAACTTCTACGGTAGGTGAAATTTCCAGTAAGGATTCCATAATGGCTGAAGACACAGCTGCATATCTGTGTGGCCTGCTTGGCGCCTGGATGATGTCTGGGCAAAGTTGTCTTGCTTCTTTGAGGCGCATACCTGTCTTAACGCCATAACTTCTGGCTTCATAGGAGGCCGTGATGATGGTGCTGCCTAACTGACCATTGGTCACACCCACAGGCCGATTCCGCCAGTATGGATAGTCCTGCTGCTCAATCTGCGCAAAGAAACAGTTCATATCCACAAGCGCGATCATGCGTGGCCAGTGCTGGATTTGATGGTGCGCTCGCATGAATCAGGGATAGCTCCACTAAATTGGCCAGAAGATCATTCTCGAATGAGAACATAATGAGTAGAGAAAATATAGAGAATATCCTGAGATTGATCAAGCGATCGTATTCAGTTAAATTCAATCGAAACCGACAAAGCGAAGGAGAACGCAAATGTTAGTATTCACAAGGAGACCGAACGAGTCCTTTCTTATTGGTGAGGACATTGTTTTGAAGGTGTTAGGGTGTGATGACCACGGCAATCTTCAATTCGGTATTGAAGCACCTAAATCAGTGCCTGTTCACCTTAAAGACATATTCGGTAAACAACCTAAAACACCAGCTTCAGGCAAATGAAACTTTGTATTCAGTTGTTAAGTTATATCTCTTGAGCCATTTCAATTCAGGTGTTTTACATATTTTTGAGTGGTCACTAAGTGGCCACTTCATAAACAAGCTCACTTTATCAATCAGAGCTTTAATAATCTCTTACGATGCCTCATGAATAAATAGCTGACTCAAAACTCTGAACATACTGTAGTGGTTTACTGATCCCGGACACCATTTTAGGAGGTAATATGACCTCCGTAGAGGTGTTCAATGACAAAACAAAGAAGAAGTTTTACTCCTGAGTTCAAGCTGGAAGCAGCGAGTCTGG